>Ga0007836_1000235_pt1 | contig 13288 bp, 9 predicted proteins | sample CryBogCBE23Oct07_FD_71205 | JGI IMG/M metagenome (GOLD analysis project Ga0007836, IMG submission 71205) | Freshwater microbial communities from Crystal Bog, Wisconsin, USA - CBE23Oct07 | ecosystem: Environmental > Aquatic > Freshwater > Lake | place: Crystal Bog, Wisconsin, USA | collected...
ATATACATGGCAAACCTGCCTCTTAATCCTTTCTTTAAACCATACCATCCGCCAACAGGGTTATTTTCAGCTCTTCCCCAAGCTTCTACTGTACCTTCTTTAGCTGGCTTTTGTTCGTCAGCACTACCTAATTCCATCCAATCACCCTGTTCCTTTAGCATGTTGTGTAAATCCGCTAGGCAGCGATAATCGTAATGTAAGACTGTTTTACCAACAGTACACACCAATATTTCTTTGCCGTCTTTTGTGTCTTTATACATTGTAAAGTCCGATGAAAGTGGGGGTGTTTTCAGTAACCACGGATTTTCTTTAGTACCTTGTTCCATGAATAATGCTTTTTTATTTTTGTTCTGTAAATATATAGGTTGAAAAGATGCTAGTAAAAAAACATTTTCTTACAAATCTCCTTGAGAATTACATAATCAACCATTTTTTTATTTCTACATTGAATTGTTAACAGTTATTTTGTTCGTTATAATAAATAAATATGTCAACAATTCATCCCAAGAATTTATCAATCAACAATTACACTTATACGCTTCCTGAAGATAAGATAGCCAAATACCCTATGTCTCCAAGGGATGAAAGCAAGCTTTTGGTATTTAAAAATGGGGCAATAGAACAAGGTTTGTATAAACAACTCCCCTCCTATTTAGCGGCAAATACCTTGTTAATTTTCAACAATACCAAAGTGGTGGAAGCAAGATTATTATTTACAAAACCCACAGGAGGACAAATTGAATTATTTTGTTTGGAACCACATTCCCAATACACAGATATAACTACCGCAATGCTTACAAAAGGGGAAGTAAGGTGGTTGTGTTTAGTAGGTGGAGCAAAAAAATGGAAGGATGAACCACTTGTAAAATTTGTAACTATAGAAAATAAAGGAGTTACACTTACTGCTACTTTGGTTGAAAAACTGGCAGATTGCTTTTTAATATCATTTTCTTGGAATGATTCTTCATTATCCTTTGCCGAAGTGTTGCACGGGGCGGGCTTTATACCCTTACCTCCCTATTTAAACAGACAAGTTGAGCAAGATGATAAAAATAATTATCAAACAATATATGCACAACACAATGGCAGTGTAGCAGCACCTACTGCAGGGTTACATTTTACAGAAAGTTTATTTAATAGCTTAAACAGTCAATCAATTACACATCAATTTGTTACGCTTCATGTTGGTGCAGGCACTTTTAAACCTGTAAAGGCCGCTACGATGAGTGAACATGAAATGCATGCTGAGTTTATTGATGTTACTATTGAATTAATAGAGCAATTAAAGACTAACAACCCGATTATACCCGTTGGAACTACCTCTTTACGTACCATAGAAAGCTTATATTGGATAGGGGTAAAAGTAATGCGTGGTAATAAATTATCATTAATATTACAAGATGGATTACAACAGTGGGACGCTTATGAGTTACCTCAATCTATAACAAAAACAGATGCATTGCAAGCTTTAATTCTTGAAATGAAAACTCTTGGCCTTACCAGAATAATTACTAAAACACAATTACTAATTGCGCCTTCATATAAATTTAGAATAGCCAAAGCATTAATAACCAACTTTCACCAACCACAAAGTACCTTGCTGTTATTAGTTGCTGCTATGATTGGCGAAGATTGGAAAAGAGTGTATAAATATGCACTTGAGCATGATTTTAGGTTTTTAAGCTATGGCGATGGTAGTTTGTTATTTCCTTAATAATTGGCACTTTACTTAGTACTATTTAATTTAACTGAGGATCTAATGGGTAGTTTACCATTTGTTTATACTCGCCGTCTAATTCTTTTAAAGCTGCTTTCCAGATATCTGTATTAGTAGAGTTAAATAATAAATTGCGATTTGCTGTACTCAATATCCAACTTTTGGTATCCATTTCTTGTTGTAATTGCCCTGACGACCACCCACTATAGCCCAAAAAGAAACGAATTTCGGGTTGTTCAATTTCGCTTTTAAGTAACAAATCAATCACTTCATTAAAATCTCCACCCCAATATACACCCTTCACAATCTGAATGCCACCCGATATTTTGCCAGGAATTCTATGAATAAAGTGTAGGGTATTGGTTGCAACTGGTCCACCATAATAAACAGGAAAATCGTTATGATAGAGGTCTTCAATTAGCTCACCCAATGCAATGTTTTGTTTTCTATTCAAAACAAAGCCAAAACTGCCCTCTTTTTGATGTTCACAAATAAATACGGCAGTCCTTAAAAAGTTAGGATCCTTTAAAAATGGATCTGATAGCAGCAATGTACCAGGCAATATTGTGTTTTCCATGCAAGAAAATTAAGTATTATTTTTCATCTACTAAAATAAAAGGAAAGATTTAGTCAAATAAAATTTAATAAGGCGGTACATCCCTACCATTTTTGCTATTTATTTTCATTAAAAACAAAACCAAAAACCTAATATTACAATCAATAACAACATAATAGGTAATGGTAAAAGCAACCTATTTATGCAGTATTAGCCTTAAAAACAAACAACGACTCCAACCCCAATTTAATCAAAACACGATACTTATCGTTTATACTTCTATTTAATTTGTTTGTAAATTTTAGTTATTCATTTTACTCAGTTTCAATATTAAAACCGCCAATAACAATATTGCTTTAATGGTTTTCTATTTATTTCTACTAGTATCAATATTGTTTTTACCGTTTTATAATTAGTTAATACTTATTTCTATTCTGTTTTAATACATAGCCAATTAGTTTTAGTGTTTGGAACATTGTTTTTAATTAAAACAATATGGTTTTAAATAAAAACTAAATTGTAATTGTCTGTTCCAATATTGTTCTTACAAAGTAGTATGCTTATTGTGCGTACTTTTAACACTTGGCTTTCTACTAACTTTACCTTAATTACATCCAATAGAATTCTAAAGACCCCTACTTAAATATTAAAACAAAAATTATTGTGCTTTCAAGTTAAACATGATTGCAGCTTTTTAACTTGTTTAACTACATATTGGAGAGTAATAATTAAATATTTTGAAATAATATCCATTAAAAGTACCTGTTTGCGTTAAATTGCAGGTAAACCTTAAATTGCTTTTGGATGGCTTGAGGCTATAATTATATTTGCTGTAATGAAAAAAACTTTACCTGTAATTGTTGTTCTAATCACATTTTCTCTTTTAGGATTAATAATCTTACAAGGATCTTGGCTAAAAAACCTTATCGAACTTCGTAGAGGGCAGCTTAATAGCAAGATAAATGAGGCGGGAGTTTCGGTAGCGGTCGATTTATTTCAAGGCATGAAGACCTCTCCTACATTTAAGTTAAAAAGTAGTATGGGCTTTAGAATATTGGGTGGAGCAATGCCCATGTTATTAAGCCCACCCACTGTAGAAGAAAAGTATAAGTTAGAAGATGTACAACAAAAACTAGTTGCAGCCTTTGATAAAGTAGATTTAAAAAAACTTCATTTTGAATTTGCCATCATTAATAGAACCGAAGACTTTGAAATGAAGACTGTAAACTTTGAAAGAGCGTTTTGGGATTCAATAAATAATAAGAGGCTCTTTGTGGGTATAGGTCCAGAAACTGCAACAGATTTAGAAGGAATATCTGCACCAGAACACCTGATAATAATTGTACCCGATTTTACAAAACAAATTTGGGATTCTCTACGATGGATAATCTTTGGAGCTTCTTTGTTCATGCTTATTATTGTTACAGCATTCTTTTTAACACTAAGAACTCTTTTTACCCAAAAGAAGTTAAGTGAGATGAAAAACGATTTTATAAACAACATGACGCATGAACTTAAAACACCCCTAGCAACTATTTCATTAGCGGTAGATACCCTAAAAAACCAAAAGATACAAGATGATAGAGAGAAGATGAACTACTTTATTGGGGTAATTAAAGAAGAAAACAAACGAATGAATAGGCATGTAGAAACAATTTTACAAGCTGCAGTGCAAGAAAAGCAAGAGATGAAAGTGAAGCTAAAAGAAATTAATGTTCATGAAATTATACAAAAAACCTTAGAGAGTTATAAACTGCAATTAGAAGACAAAGAGGGCAAAGTAGAATGTAAATTAAACGCCCAAAATGATGTATTATTTGTTGATGAAGTGCATTTTACAAATATGTTTTCTAACCTTATAGATAACGCCATCAAGTATAGCCATACCCCTGTTTCTATTAAAATAACTACACATAGTACTGCCAAATACTTTGTTTTTAGTGTAGAAGACAATGGAATTGGAATGAGTAAGGAAAGCGTAAAGCGAATATTTGAGAAGTTTTATAGGGCTCATACAGGAAATGTACACAACGTAAAAGGGTTTGGGCTTGGAATGAGTTATGTAAAAATGGTAATTAACGCACATAAAGGAAGTATTAAGGTAGATAGTACACTAGGCAAAGGCACTACTTTTACAGTAACTATTCCTAAGTAACAACTATTATAAAAACTAAAATGTGAATGCCCAATAATTTATAACAAAATAGCTATCAACTTTTGTGCATTATTGTGTAGATAGGGTTTAGGTAAGAATACTACAATTTATTACATTGCCTTTTTTATTATTGTTCGCTTATGAAATTAATTAGTCCTACAATATCTAGATTTGCTCGTTTAAGAAATTATCGCATTGACCAATGGGTGAATAATCCTATTGCCACGCAACGAGAAGTTTTACAAGATTTAGTTACCCATGGCCAATATGCTGAAATAGGTAGACAATATGGCTTTGATAAATTGTTTGCTATAAAAGATTTTAAGAAAGCCGTTCCAATTCATGAGTATAATGATTTAAAACCTTTCATAGAAAGATTAATGCAAGGCGAACACAACCTATTGTGGAATACTCCAGTTAATTGGTTTGCCAAGAGTAGCGGTACAACCTGCGATAAAAGTAAATTTATTCCCATAACAGAAGAAAGTTTAAAGAATGGTCATTATCAGGCTTCCAAAGATGTATTGAGTATGTATTACAACTACAACCCCGAAAGTGATTTATTAACAGGTAGGGGGTTAGTTATTGGCGGAAGTCACCAAATGAGTGTATTAAATAATGATATTCAATATGGAGACTTAAGTGCGGTGCTACTTCAAAACGCTCCTATGTGGGTAAGTTGGATAAGAACGCCCGATTTATCTATAGCATTATTGGATGAATGGGAAAACAAGCTTGAATTACTCGCTCAAAGTACGATGGAAGAAAATGTAACCTCACTTTCGGGCGTACCTACTTGGACAATTTTATTAATTAAGCGTATTCTGCAACTTTCTGGTAAAACTTCTTTAATGGATGTTTGGCCTAATTTAGAATTATACATACATGGAGGTGTTTCCTTTGTTCCTTATAAAGAACAATTTAATAAGTTAGTGGGAAATGGCATAAAATACTTAGAAATATACAATGCAAGCGAAGGTTTTTTTGCTGCTCAGGATAGTCCCGAAGCCGATGGAATGTTACTATTACTACAGCATGGTATCTTTTACGAATTTATGCCTTTGGAAGAGTATGGAAGTACAGACCCTAAAACCATTGGCTTAGATGATGTTGAAATTAGTAAACAATATGCCCTTATTGTAAGTACAAATGGAGGCTTATGGCGCTATTTAGTGGGTGATACCATTCAATTCACAACTACTTTTCCTTTCAGAATTAAAGTTACTGGCAGATTAAAACACTTTATAAACGCATTTGGAGAAGAATTAATGGTTGATAATGCAGATAAAGCCATATCAATTTCTAGTGAAAAGATGAAATTGACCATTACCGATTACACTGCCGCACCTGTTTACTTTAGTGATGCTGATAATGGCTGCCATGAGTGGTTAATTGAATTTGAAGAAACTCCCAATAACCTCACAGCTTTTTCTTACGAATTAGATTGTGCTTTAAAAAGCTTAAATAGCGATTATGAAGCCAAACGGTATAAAGACATTGCTTTAAGATTACCAATTGTAAGGGCATTACCAAAAGATACGTTTAATAGATGGCTATTTAGCAAAGGAAAATTGGGAGGGCAACATAAAATTCCTAGGTTAAGTAACGATAGAACCATTTTAGAGGAAATTTTATCCTTTTCAAATAGCATATTATAAAATGAATATAGCAACAATTATTAAGGAATTAGAAGATTTTGCTCCATTAGCTTATCAAGAATCTTATGATAACAGTGGGCTTTTAACAGGCAATAGTCAATGGGAATGTACTGGAGCTTTATGTACCTTAGATGTAACCGAACAGGTAATTGAAGAAGCTATTAATAAAGGGTGCAATTTAGTTATAGCACATCATCCCATTATATTTAGTGGTTTAAAAAAAATAACTGGAAAGACTTATGTAGAAAGAACTATTATTAAAGCTATTAAGAATGATATTGCACTTTATGCCATACATACCAATGCAGATAACGTATTAAATGGTGTAAATAATACCATTGCTATTAAAGTTGGGTTAAGAAAAACTAAAATATTAGTCCCAAAAGTTAACATACTTGCAAAGCTTATCACTTTTATTCCACTAGATTTTGTTGCAAGGGTTAAAGAAGCCCTTTTTAATGCTGGTGCAGGTAATATTGGCAATTATAGTGAAGCTAGTTTTGGGGTAGAAGGGATCGGAACTTATAAAGCGAACAAAGATGCAAATCCATTTTTAGGAGAAATAGGGGTTACGCATGCAGAGAACGAATTAAAGTTAGAAGTAATTTTCCCGTTACACAAGCAATCTCAAATATTAAAGTCCTTGTTTAAAGCACATCCTTACGAAGAAGTAGCTTATGATATCATCCCATTAAATAATGAGCATCATCAAGTGGGAAGCGGATTAATTGGCTCATTGCTTAAACCCATTAATGAAGTTGAATTTTTAAACAACTTAAAAGATACATTTGGTTTAAAGGCCATAAAGCACACGCCTTTGCTTAATAAAGCTATATCACAAGTAGCAGTATGTGGTGGGTCAGGAAGCTTTTTAATAAAGCAAGCTATAGCAGCAGGGGCAGACGTTTTTATTACCTCAGACATAAAATATCACGAGTTTTTTGATGCAGAAAACAAGATAATTATCTTAGATATTGGTCATTGGGAAAGTGAACAATTTACTATTGATTTATTAGTTGATATAATACGGTCTAAATTTCCTACTTTTGCCGTCCTCAAAAGTGAGGTAGTTACAAATCCTGTACAATACTTTTTATAAAAGGTCAGGTTTTAACAGGTAGTAACGACTTAAATATAGCATCATAATTAATAATAAAGAAAATGGCTGTTGTAAAGGAATATTCAGTAGAAGAAAAGTTAGTAGGTTTAATTAAACTTCAAAAAGTTGACACAAAGTTAGATCAGTTAAAAGTTCTTAGGGGAGAATTACCTATTGAAGTTAGCGATCTTGAAGATGAAATTCAAGGTCTTCACGCTCGTAGAACCCGTATTGAAGAAGAAATTAACGGAATTAATGAATTTATTGAAAGTAAAAAACTTGCAATAAAAGAAGGCGAAGCTACTTTAGCTAAATATGAAAAGCAATCTGAGAATGTTAAGAACAGTCGCGAATTTGAAGCCTTAAATAAGGAGATTGAAATGATGCAATTGGAAAACAAACTTGCAGAAAAGCACATTAAAGATGCAAATGAAGAATTAGCTGAAAAGGCAAGGGCTTTAGACAATTCTAAAAAACAAATTGCTAGCAAAGAAGGGGTATTAAATCACAAAAAGGAAGAGTTAGAAAAGATTATTGCTGAAACTGAAATTGAAGAACAAGCATTATTAGAACTTTCTAAAGAGGCAAGGGCTACTGTAGAAGAAAGATTATTATATAGTTACGACCGTATCCGTAAAAATTACCGTAATGGTTTATCAGTAGTTCCTGTTGAAAGAGATGCCTGTGGTGGTTGTTACAATGCAATACCTCCACAACGCCAAAGTGAAATTAGATTACACAAAAAGATAGTTGTTTGTGAAAACTGTGGTCGTATATTGGTTGATTCTGATTTAAACGACAGCATAGAAGTAACAAAATAACTACAACAATTTTTAATAGTTAACATATTTATATACTTACAAAGAGTCACATTGTGTGGCTCTTTTTTATTTTCGTCCAATGTTTAAAAAGATTCTGCTTTTATTTCCCATATTGTTCACAATTGTAATTGTTAATGCACAAAAAGTATATGAATTTAACACAACTTGTCAGCAAGCTTACCAGGAAATAATTAAATTGAAGATTAATAATGGAATAACATTAATTGAAAAGGCAAAGCAACAAAACCCCAATAATTTAATACCGTATTATCTTGAAAACTATATAGATCTAGTCACCCTCTTTTTTAATGAAGATGCTGTTGAGTATGCAATTAAAAAGCCCAAAATAGAACAACGGATAAAATTGATGGAACAAGGTGATCAAACTTCGCCATTTTATCGTTATTGCCTGAGTAGTATCTATTTACAACGATCCTTTATAGAGATAAAGTTTGTTGAAAATTGGCGTGCTAGCTGGGATGTGAGGAAATCTTTTATGCTTATAAAAGAAAATAAAAAGATGTTCCCTACTTTCTCTCCAAACGATTTAATTTATGGAGGTTTACAAACGGTTATCTCTACAATACCAAGTGGATATTCCTTCTTTGCTAATCTAGTAGGGTTATCTGGTTCAATGTCCGAAGGAATTAAGCTGTTAAAAAACTTTAATAATAGCAATGATCCGTATGCCAAGCTGTTTAATACCGAAAGTTCGTTTGTTTACTGCTACGTTTTATACCATATTGAAAACAAAAAGGAAGAAGTGTTCTCCTTCATTCAAAATAAAAAGCTTGATCTTGTTAATAATTACTTGTTAGGATACATGGCCGCTAATCTAGCTATTGCAGACAAAAGATTAGAGATGTCTAAAAGCATTATACTCAACAGAAACAAGGGTCCCGAATATTACAATTTACCAATTTGGGATTACGAACTAGGATATATTAAAATGTATCACCTAGAAACGCAAGAAGCTGCAAAGTATTTTGAGTATTATCTAGCACATTTTAAAGGAAACTTTTACTTAAAAGACACTTATCTAAAACTTAGTTGGTGTTATTACCTACAAGGAAACACACAATTAGCCGAAGCTACCAAAACCTATGTTTTAAAGAAGGGTACTACCGATACGGATGCAGATAAACAAGCGGTAAAAGAAGCAAAAAGCAATAGTTGGCCTAATATGCTGTTATTAAAAGCACGTTTGTTAAGTGATGGTGGCTATTACCAAGAGGCATTATCATTAATTAGCGGTAAAACATTTACTAATGAGGAAGAAAAGCTTGAATATGTTTACCGTTTAGGCAGAATTTACGATGATATGAACAAACCTGATGAAGCCTTAAAATATTATAAAGATGCAATAGCGCTTGGCCTTACCAGAAGGGAATACTTTGCAGCCCGTGCAGCCGTGCAAATGGGAGAAATTTACGAAAAGCAACACAATTTTCCACTTGCCATTAGTTGTTATGAAAAATGTTTAAGTTTAAAAGAACACGAATACAAAAATTCATTAGACCAAAGGGCTAAAGCAGGTATTGAAAGGTGCACACCTTAAAAAAATTGATAGCTTTGCCTCCTTAAACGTAGCAATATGAATTATAATATAGATGATATACTTACTGTAACCTTTACTTTATTTGCCGTTATAGACATTGTAGGATCTATTCCATTATTAATTTCACTTAAAGAAAAAATGGGGGGCATCAAAGCCTCGCAAGCAACCCTTGTTTCGGGCGCTTTAATGATTTTGTTCTTGTTTTTTGGTAAGAACCTCCTTAAAATATTAGGATTAGATGTTCGCTCTTTTGCTGTGGGTGGTTCTATTGTTATCTTTTTGCTTGGACTAGAAATGGTTTTAGGTCACGAGATATTTAAAGCAGATAAAGATGGTAAAGCGGGTAACGTTGTACCTATTGCTTTTCCTGTTATTGCGGGTAGTGGAACCCTTACAACGGTAATGAGCTTAAAGGCTAACTACGACGAATGGGTAATTACCATTGGCATCCTTATTAACCTCGTATTTATTTATATTGGTATTAGATCATTAAACTTAATTGAAAAAGCATTAGGACAAGCAGGACTATTAGCGGTTCGTAAGTTTTTTGGTGTGATTCTATTAGCAATAGCTGTTAAAATATTCAGTAAAAACATCTCCTCTTTTGGAAGATAGTAGTGGCTTTGCCAGGAATCGAACCTGGATCTGGAGCTTCGGAAACTCTTATACTATCCATTGTACTACAAAGCCTTCTGGCAAAAGTAACTTAAACAGCCATTCAAGTTATGTTTAGCTTTAATATTGTAGGTAGAATCTAGGTTAAAATACAATTTTGTTACTGGTTAGGTGGTTTTACGACAATTAAAATTAAGAGTTTCAACAAAGTGTGTAAAAAGGAAACTTTTGTTTACTAATTATATAATTTATAGGTACGTAATATAAGATGTCCACGAAGGCGCGTATCTACAGGTATAGTTGTTTAGAAAGGTTTAGAAAGGTTTTTATGAAAGAAAAAATAGAAATGCTAGTTCTTAGTATTCAGCAACATCATTTTTAAAGGTATTTTTAAAATAGATTACAATATCGTTGAAAGGAAATTATTTACGCTTTGCCAACGTAGAAATTTTTTAGTTCTTTAGGAGTATTTACCCTGTGGTAAAAAAAATTAGTTGCAGTATATTTTAATTACTTGAGTAGTAACATTATTTCCTTTTAAAAATCTCCTGCAACGCAGCGGGTAAAAAGATAGAGGTGGGCATACTGCTTAATATTTTAAGCTCATCTTTAAGGGTGCTATCATCATCTAAAAAGCTAAATACAATGTTTGCCTTTATTTTGGTGAATAGTAAATGAAAAATTTCACTTCCCTCCATCTTTTTGTATTTAAGCACATTCAGCAAGATGCTATCGTACAACTTAAACCTGCTTTTGAATAAACTTTTTTTAGGTACAGGCAACTTTCCATTTTCTAAATAACTAACTATTTCTTTTACTTTCCTCTGTGTAAAACTAAAAGTAAAGCCACTCGTAGCTTTTGTCCACCCACCTGCTGTGCCAATATTAATTACCCTACCATTATGGGTGTTAAATTTATAATTGGTCATCGGTATTACTCCATATTCTTCCTCTATAATGGTATAATTAGTAGTAAGGTTCCAATAATTGCTTAAATAGGCTTTTAATAGGACATCGTAAGCTTTATTATCCAATAATTCATCATTAAAAAAGGTGTATTCAACCAATGCTCTAGTGGGTGAAGTGGGCAAAACATAAACAAAAGTAGTACCCATAGTTTGGTCTACCCTAAAATCCATAAAAGTTGCTTTGTTCTGATTAAAAACGGGGGATTCCGTTTCAATTACCCATCCTTTAAAGTGTTGATTTAATTTATAAGCATTGCTTTTGGCAAAATTTGCATGATCTTTTTCAAATAATATGCTATTAAACACGTATTCTGCATAATAAGTATTGTTGTGTGTATGCACAAAACCATATTCATCATTTGTGCCTACGTTAACTACTTCCTCTACTCTCCATTCTATTAAACTCCTTGTTAATATCATGTTTTTAGCATACTTGTAAAAGTCTATGCTTCTTATCATTTTATAGGTATAGGGTTCAATTTGAAGGTCTAGATCAATATTTTGAGAATGAAAACCTAGTTCATCCCATTTATGGTGAACAATATGCTCAAAAAAAGCTAAATCGTTTTCCCAATAACACCAAGTTTTATCATTTTTGGTTTGAGGAGATTTCTCTAGTATTAGAATTTTCTTTTTTTCTACAAAGTGTTGTTGTAATAATTGTAACAACAAACTTATTCCTGCACAACCACCTCCACATATTATGTAATCGAATTTATTTTCAACAGTTGTGGACGTACTCATAACCTTAGTTATCGGTAAACAATTTATTTGTGCGGTGAATATAACCTAACCCAAAATCAATCTTTACTATTTTGTAGTAAAAAATTGATAATTTTAATCATAAATTAATAAAGTCAATCTTAAAAGTGCTATAAAACTTAAACGTTAAACAGTTGCATGCTTTACTTAGTCTTAAGATATATTATAAACCTAGAAATGTTACCGAAATAATGGGTGCAACTTTAAAATTTCGATGGGTTTAAGGCTGTTTAATAATTAGTGTTAAGGATAATTAACTAATTGATACATCGTTCCTTAGTAATCCCTATTTTCAAAACCTCTTTATTATTTGATGTTTCCTAAAAACCATAGATCCATTCCTCTCTTTAAAAGTAATTATTCAACCAATTTAAAAGTAAAGTATCATGCAATATGCAATTTGGTACTTAATGTGGTATTATTGGTAGAATGGTTCAATATTTCTACAATTGTTGAAGCTCCTACAGCAAGAAGTAAAATACAACTTGTGTAAAATAGGTTACGGATAATGGATAAAAACGATTGCGCAAAATTAACAAAGCGTTTTTCAGTATAAGTTCTGTATAATTAACTACAATTGCACATAGAAACTTTAGTACACTCACTATTTGCAATCATTAAAACAACCACTAAAGTCTCTTTTTAAATTTATCTGTTTCGTATTAAAACAATAAAAAACAACAAAATGAATTTATCTACACAAACGCTACAAACACTTACCCTTACAGGGGTTAAGTTACCACCCCAAAACGCATTTGAATTACCCGTAAAGATTTTGCAGTTTGGTACCGGGGTACTATTACGTGGGTTGATTGACGATTTTGTAGATAAAGCCAATCGGGAAGGCATTTTTAACGGTAGAATTGTAGTTGTTAAAAGCACAAGTTCGGGCGGGGCAGATGCTTTTGCTACGCAAGATGGTTTATATACACAATTGATAAAGGGTATTGACAATGGCACTAAAGTAGATGACATCATCATCAACTCATCAATCAGTAGGGTGTTGGCAGCTACTGACGAATGGGCCGAAATATTAAAAATTGCCGCTAGTCCTGAATTAAAAATCATCATCTCTAACACTACCGAGGTGGGTATTACCTTAGTAGAAGATGACAAAGTTGATGCCATGCCACCCTCCTCTTTTCCTGGAAAGTTATTGGCGGTTTTACTAAAACGTTACGAAACTTTTGGCGGTACTGCCGATAGTGGTTTTGTTATTGTACCTACCGAATTGGTGGTTGATAACGGCAAAAAGCTACATGCGATTGTAAAACAGTTGGCAGTAAACAACAAATTAAGTACAGAGTTTATAAATTGGATAGATACAGCTAACGATTTCTGTAGCTCGTTGGTAGATAGAATAGTTCCAGGAAAACCAT
>Ga0007836_1000236_pt1 | contig 13240 bp, 12 predicted proteins | sample CryBogCBE23Oct07_FD_71205 | JGI IMG/M metagenome (GOLD analysis project Ga0007836, IMG submission 71205) | Freshwater microbial communities from Crystal Bog, Wisconsin, USA - CBE23Oct07 | ecosystem: Environmental > Aquatic > Freshwater > Lake | place: Crystal Bog, Wisconsin, USA | collected...
AAACAAGGCTAAACCTCCATCTTTAGGATCATCATTACCTTCTGCAAGTTTCTTTTTAGCTTCTTGAAGAAAACTATTTACGGCACGTTTTTGAACTTCAACTAACTTTTCTATCCTTGGCTTTAATTCAAAAAATTGCTCAAGGTTATCTTGCTTACCAATCGGGCCACTAATAATTAATGGTGTTCTTGCATCATCAATTAATACGCTATCCACCTCATCAACCATTGCAAAATGATGTTTGCGTTGCACCATCTCGTCAGGATTATGAACCATGTTATCCCTTAGGTAATCAAAACCAAACTCATTGTTTGTACCGTAAGTAATATCAGCTAGATAGGCTTTCCTACGTTCGGGGGTATTAGGTTGGTGTTTATCAATACAATCTACGGTTAAGCCAAGCCATTCAAATAAAGTTCCATTCCATTCACTATCACGTTTAGCAAGGTAATCATTCACAGTAACGATGTGTACCCCTTCACCCGCTAAAGCATTAAGGTAAGCAGGTAATGTACTAACTAATGTTTTACCTTCACCAGTTGCCATTTCGGCAATCTTACCACTATGCAAAACGGTACCGCCTATTAACTGTACATCATAATGTACCATGTTCCAAGTAACTTTTCCACCACCTGCAGTCCACGTGTTTTTAAAAGTACTTTGGTCACCAACAATATTTATGTACTCCTTTTTTACAGCTAGTTCTCTATCAAGGTCAGTTGCGGTAGACGCTAAAACTTCATTTTCTTTAAAGCGTCTTGCAGTTTCTTTCATCACTGCAAAAGCTTCGGGTAATATTTCTTTTAGTACATCTTCTATTTGTTTATCTCGGTCTTTCTTCAATACGTCAACCTCACGATATATTTCATCTTTTATGTGTAATTCTATAGCAGGCAATTCATCAGCTTCTAACTGTTTGGATGTTATTAAACCATCAATTTCCTGAATGTGGGCTTTAATTCTAGCTTTAAATTCTGCTGTCTTTCCTCTTAATTCATCATTAGAAAGCGCTTTATATTCTTCAAAGAATTTATTTATTTTAACAACAATTGGTCTTATTTCTGCAACGTCTTTTTCGCTTTTATTACCCCCCAACAGTTTACTTATAAACTTCAACATATTTTTTAAATTAAATAGTATTAATGGCGATGCGCTTTTCAAATAAAATGCTACACCTGTTTTATCGCCAATTTGTCACTTTATATCCGCAACAAATGTAAAGGTTTTAGGTGCAGTACATTATTTATAACAAAAAAGGAAAAACATTTAGCAAATTGATAGGGTAAAATAGGTTTATTAACGAGGTAACTACTCAATAACTTCTTTTAAAAAGATGATGTACAGTACTAATAAGTAGCATTTAAATGTGTTTTTTACAAAATAAATCATCAAAGCATCCCTCTATGCGCCTATCTGCCTTTGTGGTCATCATTTTTTATTATTCAATTAGATATATAACTATCAAGCAAAAGCCACAATTTTTTGCTATATCTATTAAAATTGAAATCTAATTACTAAATCTGAAACCTATTCTGTTACATTTGTTCAGGTGTTTAAATAATGTTCACTTATAACCTCTTTTTTAGAGTGTTCAGGGTAAGGTTCAACTTACAAAAGTGAAAATTGATTATTTCACACCTATTTCTCCTATCTTTTAGTTATACACTACTATGCAATTTCAAATACTTCCATCTAGTAAAATTGATTTTAATAAATGGGATAATTGTATAGAAAAAGCACCAAACGGACTTATTTATGCTACCTCAAGCTACTTGAACACAATGACAGATAATTGGAGTGCGCTAATAATAAATGATTACAAAAGTATTATGCCATTACCCTGGCGTAGAAAATGGGGCATCAATTATTTATATACTCCACCCTTCACACAACAATTAGGTTTAATTGGAGAAAACAATATTGTAGAAGAAGAGCTAATAAAAACAATTAACCTATTTTCTACTTATGGTGATTATCTTTTAAATTTCAATAACAGTTTTAACGATAAAAAGCAGTTAATAACATCTAAAATAAATTACATCCTACCCTTATCTAACCCTTATACTACTATTAAAGAAGCTTATTCTAAACAACTAAAGTCATTTTTACAAAAGGCAAACTCATCTTGTTTATACTATCAAACCGCATCAATTTCTATAGCCATAGATGCTTATCAAAGCACATATTGGGAGCGAATGCCCCATTTAACTCAAAATGACTTTAATAATTTTAAAGTTCTTTGTATATCGGTAGAAAAAGAATGTAAGGCATTTGCAAGACAAGTAACTAATAACAATAATGAACTTTTAGCTATTGCCTTATTTTTAAATGATAGCAAAAGAATATATAATTTAATGCCCACTACTTTAAACAATGGGAGAGAAGCCTTGGCCATGCACTTTTTATTAGATAAACTATTTGAAGAACATGCTGAACGTAACTTATTATTCGACTTTGAAGGATCTGATTTGGCGGGAGTAAAACGATTTTATGAACAATTTGGCAGCACTAACCAACCTTATTTACATTGGCATTTTAATAATCTGCCTTGGCCAATAAGTTTATTTAAGAAATAAAGCTTAATAGTGTTCTTCTAAAATTCTTTCTGCAATTAATAAATCAATCGGTCTAGTTATTTTAAGGTTATCATAATCACCCTCTATCAAGCAAATTGTTTGCCCATAAGCTTCAACAACCGTTGCTTCATCAGTAAAAGATTCATTATATGTTTGTTCAAAAGCAGGTAATAATATCTCAGAAGTAAAGGTTTGAGGTGTTTGTATAATACGAACTTTACTTCTATCAACCACCTCACTTTCATCTTCCTTTATCACAAAACGTATACTATCTGTTGCAGTTACCGCAGGTACAGCACTGCCTTTTTTAATAGTTTGTTCATAGCAATTTTTTATTAATTGTGGGGTAACCAAGCATCTTACTGCATCATGTACAAACACAATACTATTAAAATGTTCTACAAAATGCAATCCATTTTTAACTGATTGAAATCTTGTGTTTCCACCTTTTATAATATTTATTTTAATAGGAAGATGATTGCAAAGTTCTCTTCCTTTAGGTAGATACTCTTCTGGAAGAACTAATACTATTTCTATATCAGCAAAAGCAGCAATAAAAGCATAGATAGTATGTAATAGAATGGGTTTCTCTTTTAACATTAAGAACTGCTTAGGGATTGTTGAACCCATTCTTTGTCCTGAACCACCTGCAACTATTACTGCTATTTTCCTCATTTTTGTACGATCAAATGCAAACTAAGGCAGATAAATTGAATATTCTTTAAAAAGGGTATAAATATTTAGATATTGAAAGCTATATTTGCAGCCCAATTAAAGATTTCGTAGCTCAGTTGGTAGAGCAGATGACTCTTAATCATCGGGTCCAGAGTTCGAGCCTCTGCGGAATCACAATAATAGTTTATTCTATCTTTATGTAGCTGCAAACTAAAAGTTTGCAGCTTTTTTATTTCCTAACGATTCCTATTGTTTTAGGGTTATATCTACGTAATTTAACTCTCACAACATAGGCAGAATAAATAACCAATTTCCGGGTTAGTACATATAAGAAAATAAAGTAAGAAATTTATTTTGGTTAACTCTCCAAATCTATTTAATATTTAAGTGATATGTTTTCAATATTATAAATTCTTGTATTAGTGTCTATTGTGCCTATATGGTAATAGTAATACCTAACAGAGATTAGTATATAACCTTGAAAAAAAGCCCTTGAAAAACTCTCAAGGGCTTAGTAATTATAATAACTATTAGACTTTAATAAAAAATATTGCTAAATATAAGTTCTATAATAGAGTAATTTGTATAATACAAACAAATATTACTTACTTTTTATATCTTTTTTACCTGATAAAATAGAATCTTACTCAGGTTACCACAGGGTTTATGGTTAATTACTAAACAATAGGAGCTACCAACCTAAATCCGTTTCCATGAATGTTTACTATTTCGATGTTTTCGTCTTCTTTTAAATATTTACGCAGTTTAGCAATATAAACATCCATACTACGACCATTAAAATAGGTATCACTGCCCCAAATTTTCTTTAATGCCTTTTCCCTAGATAATAAATCATTCTTGTTTTCGGCAAGCATCTTCAACAAATCATTTTCTTTTGGAGATAATGTTTGCATTTTGCCATTAATTGATAATTCTCTAAGCTTTGGATTAAAATGATAGTTACCTAAATCAAATTCTGTATTCTCGCTAATTCTTAATTCTTCTTCATTTCTCTTTAAGATTGCTTTAATTTTCATCATTAAAACATCACTATCAAATGGTTTTGTGATATAATCGTCGGCACCTAGTTTATAACCATTAATTATATCTTCCTTCATGGTTTTAGCACTCAAGAAAAATAAAGGAACATCAGGATCAATGTCTCTAATATCTTCTGCCAATGTAAAGCCATCTACATGCGGCATCATAACATCTAACAAACAAATATCAAACTTTTCACGTTGAAAAGCAGCAAAACCCAGTCTACCATCACGTTCTAGTACTACTTCATAATCATTTAATTCTAAATAGTTTTTTAAAACCATTCCTAAGTTTGTATCATCTTCACATAATAAAATGCGATATTTTCTTCCTTCCATAATATTATTATTTATATTTGAAAATAAAGATAAACAGATAAAGTAATCTTTAAGATTCTCGGGCGAAAGGTTTTGTTAAATCAACCCTATTACAGCTATTAAAATTTATTGAGCCTGCGGTTTATTGCTTTTATCGGTCTCGTTTGGTGATTTCTGTTGGTTTCTAAGTCTTTGACGTTCATCTAATTCCTTTTTTATAAAAAGTGCAAAGTTTCTGTCTGCAAGAAATACTTTATTGGCTCTTTCTTCAGATGAAAGTATTTTTTTAAACTCTATATTATATCTTTTTTTAGCAGCCAATGACTTTTCTTCAAATGCTAAAACATCATCTTTTGTATCTTTCCGTATCTTCTTTAGTTCCTCAATATAAGCATTATAAACAGGCCAAAACCTTTGAGCTTCTTCTGGAGATAAATTAATATCTTTTGTTAAAAAGGCCATCTTTAAAGCTTGAATAGTTGCTTGTTTTACAACAGGACTTTGTGCTTGTAAAATGTTTACAAATAAAAACATTGCAAATATTATTAAACGACTCCTTTTCATTCCTATTTGTGTTTCTGATTATAACCCCTTTTTGATATTTGTTAAAGTGGCAGCGTCTGATAAATACTTATTTAAATCATCATCCGAAACTGCTTCAATTTTCTTGTCTATAATATCTGGTACAGTAACATCATCTAAAATTACCGTATCATCATTATAATAGTTATAATCATTATTAATATATTTAGTTAAATCATCATCCGAAATCTTTTTTATACTACTATTAATATCAATATTCTTTTTAGAAAAAGCTAAATTTTGTTTATTATTAATTTCTTTTGAATCTTTATCAGCAACTAAAAAATATCCGATAAACATTATTCCGATAAAAGATGCAGCAATAGTCCAACGTACTAAAGATTTATTATTTATTGAATATACTTTTGAAGTATTCAATTTTTTGGTTTCAATATCTTTTTCAAAATATCCTTCTGGTAATTGATAAACATTTTGTTTAGAAATATCCTTAAAAATAGGAGCAATTCTAGATAGTTCATCTGTAATATCTTCTTCCTCTAATAATTCTGTTTCTTTTAAAATTAATTCACTAAATTTATTAAAATATCCATCTGGTATAAAATAATCAACTTGATTTAAATTATTATTTGTTGTTTTATGATGATTTATTTTTTGTAATAAACGAATATAAAATTCATCAAAATAATTTGAAGGAATAGAATATGGAAGCACAATATTATGATCAAGCTTAAAAGTGCTGTCTTTTTTAAAGTAATTGTTTAATATGTTGCCTTTTTTTTCCACTTGTTTGTTGTGACTATTAATAAAATAAAACGTTTAACTACTTAATATATATTGTTCAATTTTTTTTGCTGCATGATGATAACTTGCTTTTAAAGCACCTTCACTTGTTTCCAAAATCTTACTCATCTTCTCGTAAGGCATTTCATCATAGTATCTAAGGTTAAAAACCAATCTTTGCCTTTCGGGTAGTTTTTGTATTGCTAATTGAAGTTTCCATTCAAGTTTATTAGCATCAAAATTTTTATCTGCCTTAACCATATTTTCTAAACCATTCTCCTCATCACTTAAACTAATACTGCCCTTCTTTTTCTTCTGTTCCAAAAAAGTTAAACATTCATTAGTAGCAATTCTATACAACCAAGTATAGAGTTTGCTATCTTCTCTAAAATTATCTAACCCCTTCCACACTTTAATAAACACATTCTGAAGTAAATCATTCGTATCATCATGACTAATAACCATTTTTCGAATATGCCAATAAAGTTTTACCTGATACTTCTTGATAATGGCGGTAAAAGCCAGTTCTTTAGTAGAGCTTTCTCTAAAAAGATCAAGAAGTTCTTTGTCTTCTAATTGCATGCAATCATTATTTGGAATATTGCCAAAATAGACTTTTTATTGTTTAATTGGTTTAAATACAAAAAATTATTAAAAATATTTTTATAACCGATAATACGTCTATTATACTTCGTTTTAAATTATAAAGATTTTAAAATTCATTCATCGATGTTTTTCTTGATATTAATAGCATCAACAAAGTTCTTTAGCTTGTCATTATAGTTGTGTTTAAATCAACTAAATTCTTTAAACAATAAAAACAATAATCCCCCATTATCAATATGAATAATGGGGGATTAAAAAGAATGTTTAAATTTTGCATTATTTCCTAGCCATGACTTTTTCTGCTGCTGCAATAATATCTGGGGTATCTAAGCCATATTTAGCTAATAATTGTTTTGGTGTACCACTTTCACCAAAAGTATCATTTGTACCTACAAATTCTATCGGAATAGGAAAGTTTTTAGCCGCTACTTGAGCAATGCTATCACCTAAGCCTCCTATAATGTTGTGTTCTTCGCAAGTAACTGCACATTTTGTTTTTGTAATAGATTTTATAATAGCATCAGTGTCTAATGGTTTAATGGTATGGATATTAATAATCTCTACACTTATTCCTTTTTCTTCTAATGCTTTACCTGCTTCAATAGCTTTCCATACTAAGTGACCACAAGGAAAAATTGTAACATCATTACCTTCTGATAATTGTTGTGCTTTACCTATTATAAAGTCGCTTCCATCTTCTTTGGTAAAGTTTGGCCATTTTGGTCTACCGAATCTTAAGTAAACAGGTCCTTCATAACTAGCTATTGCTTTTGTTGCAGTTTTTGTTTGGTTAAAATCGCAGGGAACAATCACCGTCATTCCTGGCAACATCTTCATCATACCAATATCTTCTAATATTTGGTGTGTTGCACCATCTTCTCCAAGAGTTAAACCAGCATGCGAAGCACAAATTTTTACATTTTTATTACTATAAGCAACACTTTGACGAATTTGATCATAAACACGTCCTGTACTAAAATTAGCAAAAGTTGTAGTGTACGGTATCTTTCCTCCTATGGTTAAACCTGCTGCAACACCTATCATATTTGCTTCAGCAATACCACATTGGATAAAACGCTCAGGAATTTCTTTAATAAATGGACCTAACTTAAAAGATCCTGCCAAATCAGCAGTAAGAACAACTACGTTCTCATTTTCTTTACCTATCTCATAAATTCCTTCTCCAAAACCACCCCTTGTTTCTTTTTCATTTTGAACTTGTATGTCGGACACTTTCATAATAAAGTATTTTATTTTTAAAATTTAAACGCAAATTAAAGTAATTATATGCTATTAATGTTTATTATTTATTTTAATTACAAAATTTTATTGAAAATATTTTATTGAATTTTATTGGTAAAACAGCTAATTAGTATTAATTTCTTTTACATTACCTGTCCTTTTTAATACACCCCAATTTTGAAGTTCTCCTTTTAAGGCTCTTTTTAAAGAACGATATAATACAACCAACATTATCCATCTATAAATAATTCTTTGTGGTATTAACCATATTAATTTTAAAGGATTTTCTTTTTCAAATAAAAAAGAAATGGCTGCAATTGTTGTATCAATGATTGTGAAAATTAAATAATACCATAAAATCTTACTAGCATTGTCTGTAAACAACCCAATAATCATTAGCACATCTGCAATAGGTGAAAAAAGTGGAATAATATATTTAAATATCAAAATGTCAGGTAGAGCAATCCATCCTAAAGATTTATTGTTTGAACTAAAAAGTTGATCTATATGCTTCCAAAAAGTTTGCATTACCCCAAAACTCCACCTAAATCTTTGTTTCATAAACTGCTTTAATGACTCAGGAGCTTCCGTATAAGCAATTGCTTTGGGTTCATTAGAAACTTTATATCCTGCCCTAAGAATTCTAATGGTTAAGTCGCAATCTTCTGCTAAAGTATCGGTGGTAAAACCTCCAGCAATGGTAATAGCTTCTTTTTTAAAAGCACCTATTGCTCCTGGTACTACAGTAATTGCATTTGCATAAGCAAAACCTTTTCTATCAAAGTTTTGACTCGTTATATATTCAATATTTTGCCATTTAGTAAGTAGGTTTACTTCATTTCCCACTTTAACAACACCTGCAACTGCACCAATATTGTTTGCTTGCCCTTTGGGTTGCATTAAAAAGTGCTTCATCATGAGGCTAACTGCATTATAAGCAAGCTTTGTATCAGCATCAATACAAACAACATAAAGCGCATTAGTCTTTTCGATTCCAAAATTTAATGCAGATGCTTTACCACCATTCTCTTTGGTTAAAAGTTTAATTTTAGATTGATTATCAAATACTTTGTTTACTATGTCCCATGTTTTGTCTTTACTTCCATCATCTATAAATACGATATTAAAGTTGGGATAATCGCATTTTAAAAGATTATTTAATGAGCTTACAATATTTACTTCTTCATTATAAGCAGGAACAATAATGGAAACTAATGGATAGCTATCTACTAATTCATTAAATATGATATGCTTTTCTTTATTCCGTTGTAAAAAAGAAAGTGTACCTAAAATTAATAATCTAATGGAACTAACAACCATAAATACCAAAAACAAAGCAAAAAAGAAATGAGTAGCATAATAAACTATTTCGGCCCATACATAATTAATTTGTAGCCTGTAATAATCCTTTTTTTCTACAAAAGGCATTAAATCATCACGTTTTTTCCCTAGTAAATCAGCAACAGTAGTAAAAGTGTATCCCTTTGCTTCATAATATCTTATTAATTTACCTGTTGCTAAAACAGTTTCGCTCCTATCACCACCTCCGTCATGTAATAAAATAATATTGGTACTATCACCATTTTTTAAATTTCTAGCATATTCATTAATAACTCTACTTACAATGGTATCAGCATTAAAATTCTTAATCTCACCCTTTTGCCAGTCTTCAGGATCTAAACTTTCGCCTACAGTAATATAATTTCTAGTTCTACTTAAAGCTACAGGGGCTAATTCTTCATTTTTTTCTGGCTCACTATCTGCATTAAAGGGTGCACGAAACATAATAATGCTTCTACCCGTTAAACATTCAATTAAAAGCTTGGTAGCATCCATTTCTAATAAAGCACGCTCTTTACTTACTTTCCCCATATTTGGATGAGTAAATGTGTGGTTGCCTATTTCGTGTCCATCTTTTAAAATTCGTTTTATTAGGGGGATATTATTTTCTGCCTCCATGCCCACTACAAAAAATGTTGCAGGAACATGGTAATAAGCCAATGTATCTAATATTTCTTTTGTGTATTTAGGATCCGGACCATCATCATAAGTTAAGACTAGTTTGGGCTTATTTGTTTTACCAAACTTCTTAACAACATAAGCAGATGGAAGAACATTGTAGGTTTCCTCACTAATTAACATACTCGATGTATCAATTTCGGTTGTTATATGCCCTTCTTTAGGTGATGCCAACACATCTAATATTTCACCTTCTCCTATATAATCTACTGTTTTGCTTCCTTCAACTTTTTCAAATTCTTTAAAATTAAAGTTCTTTATTGCCGCCCTATTCATGGGTAAATCATAAAAATCCCAAAGTCTACTATCTTCAGCACCTAACCTAAAAATTGCAGTTCCTGCTAATTGGTATTCAGTTGCAAATCTTAATGTATTAAAATTGGTAGCAGCATCTACAAAATATACATCATGAATACTGTCTTTATCATCACTATATTGATAATATAAATTATAGGTGTTATTATCAAAGTCAACAACTGCTTCACTCTCTCTAGCAGTTACTAAAGCTTGTTGATAGGTTAATTGTTTAGCATCTTGCTTTGATTTTTCTTGCCAATCATACCCATAGGTTGCCATATTTAAAACAATCATAGAAGGATCTATGTCTTTCTTTACTAAATAATCAACAGAAGCTTCAATCCATTTTTGATCGCATATTGAACCAGGTTTTGATTTTTCATTATGCTCATCATAAGATTCTAGAAATAGATAATCATTAAAATCGGCTAGTTGGTCGTAATTATATGCAGGATTAAATGCAGAAATACTTTGTGAAACTAGAAAGTTTTCTTTTTTTAGCTTTTCATATAACTCTTGCTGAAAATTGTATAACACACCTTGTTTTTTGGTTTTAATATCATCTACATTAATATTAATACCTGTAAACCTATATTTTCTTAAATTCTTTAGAATATCATTGATTAATTTTTCCTTTTTAGATTTGTCCGAAATAATTCTAGAAAAAGATTGCTTTATACTAATAGTATCGTACGAATTAAGGAATTTGGGCATCATCTGAACATGACCACCTTTTATAACATCATAGGCAGCCTTATCAATCTTGGTTATTAAACTATCACCGTTTGGGTCAATATAAAACCATTCTGGAATTACAAGATTTACTTTTTGTATGTTATTTTTTAAAGAAAAGAAAGATTGTGGGTCTTGAGAGGTATAAAAAGCAGCCCTGATGCCTAGTGAATCACTAAAAAGAAGGGTATCCGATAAATCTAGCGTATCCTTTTGCCCACACCCATTTCCTTTTGCCCATTGGTTATTTATAAATTTTCTAAATCCTTTAAAGTCCTTTCCAAGCTCATTTTCTTTGTAATTATTAGACCTAACACCCGATAATAATACTTTTTTTGCTGCCCTTGTCTCAATGGGTATCTGGTTATTAGAAACAGATATTTGTTTTAAAGTAATAGTTATTACAACTATCGCAAAAATGATAACTAAAAGAAAAACCCTTGACCCCCATTTTAGTCTTTTCCATCTAGAAGGATTATCGGTTTGAAAAATTTGATGCATCTCATCCATAAAAACAAATATATCAGCTTATTACAAAGATGCAATTGACAGCGGAATATTCAACAATGACCGTCAATTTTTTTACCAGAACAAAATTATTTATAATAGCTATTTTCCATAATTTCTTTTTCAACAGCCTCAGTTACTAAATATTGTATGCTTTTTCCTTTTTTAATATTCTTTCTAATGATAGACGCTGATATATCTAAAATAGGCGCATCCAAAACCGTAATATTTTCCGCTATATTCTCTTTATGTATTTCAAATCCCAATCTGTTATATATAATAATGGGGTAGTTTTTTAATATCAATTGGTAGTTCTTCCACCTTGGTAGGTTGGTGTAACTATCACTACCCATAATGATGCTAAACTGGTGTTTGGGGTAACGTTCGGTTAAATGAGTTAAAGTATCTATGGTAAATGAAGGACGTGGTAATCTAAACTCTACATCTGTAACTTTTAACTGAATATTATTTTCAATTGCTTTTTGTATTAAAACCAAACGATGATACTCATTTAATAATTCGGAGGAAGGCTTTAAAGGGTTCTGGGGACTAATTACAAACCAAACCTGCTGCATTTGGGTAAAACTAGCTACATGATTGGCTATAATTAAATGACCCACATGAATAGGGTTAAAAGAACCAAAATATAAACCAATCTTCATCTTTATAGGTTAAGAAACTTGTTCTAAAAAAATACTCTTTGCCTCATTCAATCTAAGACTAAGGTTATATCCTGCCACTGCAATAGATATGGGGTCGCCAAAGGGCGCAATTTGTATCACTTTTACTTTTTCTCCTGGCACACAACCCATTTCCATCAACTTAATAAATATTTCATCCTTCTCAAATGAATGAATGATGGCCGTTTGCCCAATACCTAACTCACTTAATCTTTTCATGTAACTCAATTATCTACAATAATTTAAAACAGAATGACAAAAATATAGTGTGTAAATAGATTTATGTTACGACTTTTGGATTTCAATTAAATAAACATTCAGAATGGGACAAGTAAAGTTTAATTATGCAGATAAAAAATTATCGCTTCCTAATAAGACAAGTATTAAAACCTTCATCCCAAGTATTTTTTCTCAAGAAAATATATCTCTTAAAACCATCAATTACATTTTTTGCTCAGACGATTACTTAGTAGAAATAAACAAAACTCATTTACAACACGACTATTATACCGACATTATCACGTTTTCTTTAAACGATAGTGGCACACCTGTTATTGGCGAGATATATATTAGTATTGATAGAGTAAAAGAAAATAGTATTCAGCTAAAAACGCCCTTATTAAATGAAATATTAAGGGTATTGTTTCATGGTTGCCTACACTTGTGTGGTTATAAAGATAAAACCAAGAAAGAAGAGGAGTTAATGAGACAAAAAGAAGATTTTTATATAAATCAATTCTTGTCCCTATAATGTTCCACGTGGAACATTATTATCAATTTAATCAATTATCCAGAAAGAGATGTTCCACGTGGAACATTCTTTGTTTATAGTAAAATCTTGCTTACTAACTCTTTTATCTTTGCCGCCTAATTAAGATTTTAATAATGTTTCAAGAATATGATGTTATAGTTGTTGGTGCAGGTCATGCTGGTTCGGAGGCTGCTGCTGCTGCTGCTAATATGGGTAGTAAGACTTTGTTGATAACAATGAATATGCAGACCATAGGCCAAATGAGTTGTAATCCTGCTATGGGTGGTATTGCAAAGGGTCAAATAGTTCGTGAAATAGATGCAATGGGTGGCTATAGTGGTATCGTTACTGATTTAACCATGATACAGTTTAGGATGCTAAACAAAAGTAAAGGTCCTGCCATGTGGAGCCCTCGTGCACAGAACGATAGAATGTTATTTGCAGCTAAGTGGAGGGATATGTTAGAACATACCA
>Ga0007836_1000239_pt1 | contig 12939 bp, 18 predicted proteins | sample CryBogCBE23Oct07_FD_71205 | JGI IMG/M metagenome (GOLD analysis project Ga0007836, IMG submission 71205) | Freshwater microbial communities from Crystal Bog, Wisconsin, USA - CBE23Oct07 | ecosystem: Environmental > Aquatic > Freshwater > Lake | place: Crystal Bog, Wisconsin, USA | collected...
CCCCAAAATTGTATTCCATAAAACTGTTTATCTACTTATCTTAATTTAATATTTACCTGCCAAAAGTATCATAATTGTCTTCAGCATACTTTTCAAATCGTTGCAACAATGCAATATTTTTCTTTTCCAACGGAGTTAAATCATGTTCAACATTATCACTTATAGGCACATACCACTCTACTTCATCAAAAAACTGTCTAGCCACCCTAGAGGAAAAAGTAAATCCATGTCTTGCATAAATGGTGTTTCTAATAATTTCCAAATCTAGTTTCTTTAAATTCTTAAGGCTGTCCTCCATTAATTGTGTAGTGGAGGCGTTTATTTTAATTACAGCATCTGTTGCACTTCTGTAAGCCCTCTCGGAATAATCAGTTGAGTCAATGTTTTTAAAAGTCTTCTTTACAACATTAACATAATCCTTATAAGGACCTTCTTCGGGTTCTGGTAACATAAGGTTCTGATTATAAATAAATTCTTTCTTGTGAATAGAAAAAGTTCTTTGTGTAACTATTATTGTACTATCGTTTGCATTCCATAACCCTTCTGCTGAATCTTTACCAACAATTGAAAATTCAAATACACCATTGTATTTGTTATTGCCCATCTCTTTCAAAATAAATTTCATGGCAGCCTCATTGTAAGTTCCTTCAAATGGTACTTTATTCCCTGCTACAATGCTTAACCCTTGTACCTGGTTGTTTGAATTGATGCCAGTTATTTTTATATTAATTTTAGTGTAATAGGAAAAATCCTCCCCTTCTTTAAATTTCTCAGCTTTAAAACTCCCTATCCAATTGCCATACAACTCTTGGTGTGTTTTAGGGACTGAATCATCAAATTTGTTTTTATCCTTGCGTTTGCAAGAAACAATTGTAAGTACTACAACAAATAAAATGAGTAACTTTTTCATATTTTATGTTTATAAATAAAAAAATATTCTGCTATTAACAAGTTAGGAATCCAACCTAACCAAGCAATTATTTGGTACGTATCCATTGGGGCGGTATTAAAAAAATACACAATTACCACCTTCCAAGCCCTTAAAGTGATAGCTGACAATGCCAAAGCAAAACTTCTGATCATAAATGCTTTATGTTTTGCAACTTGCCCTTTCTTAATTGCAATAATAGAAATAGCTGTGAACAAAAACCAAAGAATACCAAGAATAATAAAAGAAAGTTTGGTGTGCCATGCCCCATTGGCATAAAAGCCCATGAATATACCCGAGGGAGCTGAGAAAAATAAAACACCTATAAAATATATTTTCCCTATCAAATGGTGTATCAACTTATAGTTATTAAGGATATAAGAAGAAAACTGGGTAAACCCTGCCAACAAAACAAATAGGGAAGCATAAACATGTAAATAAAAGATTGGCAGATAAGGTGGTACACTTTTTACAACGGTTTGTTTTATTCGTAAAAAAGCTACATCATCACCATAGGGTATATATTGTATTGTAAGCTTTAGCATTAAGTAGAAGAAGAAGGAGAATATAATTAAGGAGGCTACATCAAAATATTTTATAAAAATTGATTGTAGCGTAGGTTTCACCATAACTAAGTTTCTTGGGTGTTTTTAATTAATTATCAATAAGTTTTTAGAATTAAAGTGATTGTAACAAAACATTATAAGTAATAAAAAAAGGTTACACATACTTTAGCAGCTACTTAAATCGTTTAACAAATGCAAATGTATAGGATTGAGCTACATTTGCCATTTTAACGTTCAATAAACTAAATATAATGTCTAAACAAGGAAAAGGAGGATTAAAACGCAGCAAACCAAGCTATATTTTTAGTATTGTTGGCGTTGCTTTAGTATTGTTTATTATGGGTATGATGGGGTGGTTTTTTTTGAATGTAAAGCAAGCTGGCAATCTTTTTAAGGAAGACATACGTTTTAGTGCCTACCTACGTACCATGAACAAGGACACTATTAACCAAATACAACAGTTTATAGCGCAACAACCTTATGCAAAAGGAGTAACGTATGTAAACAAGGAAAGTGCTAAAGCGTTGTGGAACAAAGAAAACAATGAAGATTGGGCAAAAATATTGGACGTAAACCCATTGCCCGAAAGTATAGACTTTTATGCTAAAGCCGATTATGTTAACAAGGACAGCATGCAAAAGATTTCTAATGAAATATTAGGCGCCTATGGAAACCAAATTACCGATTTACAATATCCTAAAAGCTTAGTAACAAATCTAGATGAAAAGGCTAAAGTTTATGGTCTTGCTTTCTTTGTGGTATCAATTATTTTAAGCATCATGGTAATTTTTAGTATAGACAATACCATTAGGCTTGCAATGTTTAGTAATAGATTTTTGATTAAGACCATGCAAATGGTTGGCGCTACTAGGGGCTTTATAGCAAAACCAATGGATATAAGGGCTATTATAAATGGTTGTATTAGTGGCACCTTGGCAATAGTTTTATTGTTTTCTTTAATTCAGTGGTTAGAAAACCAAATACCCGAACTAAAAGTAATTAACGATACAAAGCAAACATTACTATTATTCTTAGGTATGATATTAGTTGGTGTGGGTATTTCGCTTTACAGCACCCATAGAAGTGTTATTAAATACTTGAAAATGAAGTTGGATGATCTATATTAATTGATATATTGATCATTAATAATTAATAATTGATGATGATAGATAAATGTAAATAGGTTTTGTAAAGTAAATTTTATCTCATTAAACTAGGAGGGCTTTATTGAAGAAAGATGATTACGAATTCATAATTCATTATATAAATGTTAATTATCCATTATCAATAAAGCATTATTAAATATCAATCATCAATTATCAATGATAAAAACTATTATTGCAATCTAATTTTTAAAGATGAGTAAAGTAACTAAGCCTTCAATAAATACAACTACTACTAAAACTGTTACTTCTTCAGGGTCTACAGCTTCTAGAACAACTAAAATTGTACCATTACAACCCCTTTTTACAACTGATAATTATATATGGATGGGTATAGGCGGTGTTATTATTGCCTTAGGAATGATATTAATGAGTGGTGGAAAAAATCAGGATCCTACTGTTTTTGACACCAATGTTGTATATAGTTTTACTAGAATTACCATCGCACCCATATTAATTGTTGGTGGGTTAGTGGTGGAGTTCTTTGCTATTTTTAAAAAGCAAAATACCCCGTCTTAACATTTATTATAAATAAACATTTTTTTAATGTAGAGCTATAGAGTTTTATTTCTCTATAGTTTTTATTTTTATTAATAACCAATCAGCATTAAATCATCTCTTCTACTATAAATAAGACCCAAAAAAGCTTTACAATAGGTTTTTTAAACTTTTTTTTCGAAAAGATACTTTTTGGCACAAGATTGGTTTTGAGTAAAAGCAGAGTAGTTAATCGTTAAACTATCGCTTCGGTAAGCTTCTCCATTATTTGCTTTAACCCTTTTATCATTAAAAAATAACCCCATGAAGAAGTTGCATATATTACTTGTTGAAGACAATCAAGGAGATGTTTTTGTAACAAGAGAAGCATTAAATGAAACAAATGCCATTAGAAAAATTAGTATCGTTAATGATGGTGATGAAGCCATGCATTTTTTGGAGGATTTATATAAGAAGAATGATTCAGATTATCCTGATTTAATTTTTATGGAAGCATATCTCCGAAAAATTAATGGATATGAGGTGCTTAAATATATCAAGACAAGTAATTACCTAATGCACATACCTGTAATCATTTCAACAGATTCAAATTACGAGAACGACATAAACAATGCGTATAAAAATCTTGCTAATGCGTATGTTGCAAAGCCTTCTGAGATAGATGTGTTTATTTCGCAAATATCCAAAACAATTGAATATTGGACAACCATTGCTACTTTACCAACTTTAACCCAAATTACGGATTAGACTCGAATTAAAAGGTTTAGATACAAAATAGAAAAGTGACTAAGTAGAATTTACGAATTAATACATAATAAATCTTTCTTTTAGAAAATAATTAAATTAAACTATTAAAATAGAATAGTTAAGGCTTTTAGATGAGTCCTATTGCGGAATTAGTGTTTAAACTAAGCAATGATTTCTTGAAGAATTGGCAGTGTTTTAAGGATGCCAAAGTCGGAAATATGTAAACTTAAGTATTGAAATAAATATTGTAACAATAGCCTTCTAGCATTTTTATTCATTTTGATATTTTCTAATTCAGCCATGTCATTTATGTTATTGATAATAGAAATTGCTTTGGCAAGTTCATCAGAAATAAAATAAGGGTGTTCAGGAGATGTTTCTACGAAAAAACCTTCACTCAAGTCTAAAAATGGCGTTTCATCCGTGTATTCCCCTTGAATCTTAAAACCAAGGTATGCCCCCAAGTGTAACATAAAAAATATTGATAAATTGGCTGTTAAGGTTTCGCCCCCTGCATCTAATTTTTTTAACGTATCCTCTACGAAATAAAATAAATCAGCATTCGATTCGGGTTGTTTTAATGTATTTTGTAAAACTTCAATAATATACACAGCAACACAGTTTTTAACAACATCAGTAAATAATGATTGATAAATAAAACCCCAATTAAATTCTTTAATAAACTGCATATTTTTTTGTTCGTTATTGTAAACCGTCATATCTAGCATTGCCCCATTTTGAAAATAGGTGGCTTTGTTATATCCCTTCTTGTTAACCTGCCTTGCTCCTTTAACAATATAACTTTGTAACCCAAAAAGTTCTGTCAGAACGGATACAACTATACTAGTTTCGCCATATTTAATGGTTTTTAGAACGATTCCTTTGGTATTATGTAATTGCATTCAATAAAATTAAACTTTAATGGGTATGTAAAAGTCAGTATCGCTAAAAGCTGTTAGAACTTTACCGCAAAATTGAGGCAGTACTTGAATAATACGCTTATTTTATTTTTACTATATACCAACTTGCACAATGCTTTACTAAACCATTCCCAACTACTTTTTGTCTAAATTTTCATAAAATTCTTGATACCCCTTTTTAATCCACTCCTAACCAATCAATATAATAAACGAGCTTAAATTTTAGTTAGCTCACAATTTTAAATTCAATCATTCCGTTACACGTTATTACAAACCAAATAAAGCCAATTCAAAAATAGTATCTGCACAATAGGTTATCCAAAACATTCACCATTAAATAGTTTAAATACCTTTCTAAACTATTCCTCCTCCAATTATGTTTTTAATTAATAAAGATGCAATATTCAAAGCAAACTAATTAACTATGGATTTTCTTAATGCCTATTGGAAGAACTTGATTATGGCTAACTACCACATAAGCCCCGCTGTATTATTACCTTATCTGCCTAAAGGTGTGGAAATTGATACTTACAATGATAAAGCCTACATAAGCTTGGTTGGTTTTATGTTCAAAAACACCCGACTATTTAAAATACCTATTCCTTACCTAGGCTCATTTGAAGAAATAAATTTGAGGTTTTATGTAATAAGAAAACAGGAGGGCACTAATAAAAGAGGAGTTGTTTTTATAAACGAAACAATACCCTACAAACCGGTTGCATGGGTTGCTAATTGGTTGTATAAAGAGCATTACGTTTCAATTCCCACAAGGCATACGTTAAAAATTAACCAAGAACATAAAGAGATTCAATATGAGTGGAAAAAAGCAAACAGATGGAACAAAATTAAAGTGAATGCTTGCATTGAAAAGCAACTGATAAAAAAGAATACCATAGAGGAATATATTTTTGAACACTATTATGGATACACAAAAATTAATGAAACCTCCTCACAAGAATACAGAGTAAACCACCCACGGTGGGAAATAAATAGCGTAATTGATTATGATATAGACTGCGACTTTGGTTCAATGTATGGCAAAGCATTCAAATTTTTAAACAACCAACAACCATCCAGCGTGATAGTAGCTGAAGGTTCGGAGGTTAGTGTAAAATGGAATAGAGAAACTTTTGCCTAATAAATATTAAAAAATGAACTTAATAACAAAAGATAGAATTATTGAGATGGCTTGGGAAGATAGAACACCATTTGAAGCTATTAAACTACAATTTAACGTTACCGAAGCAGATGTGATAAAGTTAATGCGTAGTGAGCTTAAAAGAAGCAGTTTTAACCTATGGAGACAAAGAGTTAATTCAGGCATTAGTAAAAAACATCTTAACAAAAGAAATCCCGAAATTAGTAGATTCAAATGCGCATTGCAAAGAACAATAACACTAAATAAAATAAGCAAACGCTAATTGGCACCTTAAAATGTATTACAAAAAAGAAGCAATCAATGTCGTTTGGCTAAAAAGAGATTTACGTACTCAAGACCACGAAGCCTTAAACATTGCTGAAAAAAGTTTACTTCCTTATCTTGTTGTATTCTTATTTGAGCCTTCCATTATTGGTTACCCTGATTGTTCTTTAAGACATTTACAATTTCAATACCACTCATTAGTAGAATTAGACAAGCATTTTAAAAACTATAACATACAACTTTTACTTTTTAAAGAAGAAGCCTGTAAAGTGTTTGAATGCCTGATGAATAGCTTTAATATACAAAATGTTTTTAGCTATCAGGAAACGGGTATTCAAAAAACATTCGATAGAGATATACAATTGAGAAAGTTATTTAAGCAAAGGGGTATTAAATGGCAAGAGTTTCAAAGGGATGGTATTGTAAGAGGACTAAAAAACAGGGTGGGTTGGGATGAAATGTGGCTACAAAAAATGAATAGTAGCATAGTAACTAATACCTATACGGTACAAAAACAATTAAGCTTTTACAACCCATTTCCCCTGGAAATAGAATTTGTAAGCCAATTAAGCAACTATTCTATTCATTTTCAACCCCCTGGTGAAAAGAATGCGTTTAAATACCTATCTAGTTTTATAGAAACAAGGGGCATAAACTATAGCAAACACATTTCTAAGCCTTTAGAAAGCAGAAAGTCCTGTGGAAGACTTTCGCCTTACTTAGCTTGGGGCAATGTATCAATTCGCCAAGTGTACCAATTTACTTGTAACTCCTTATTGAATAAAAAGAATAAGCAACCCTTTAAAAACTTCATGAGTCGTTTACATTGGCATTGCCATTTTATGCAAAAGTTTGAAATGGAATGCCGGTATGAAACTGAATGTATTAACAGGGGCTATGAATTGATGAAACAAGAAAGAAATAATGATTACGTTGAGGCTTGGAAGCAAGGTAAAACAGGCATCCCAATCGTTGATGCTTGTATGAAATGTTTGGAAACAACTGGATGGGTAAACTTTAGAATGAGGGCAATGTTGGTTTCATTTCTTACACACCACCTTTTTCAAGACTGGCGACAAGGGGTTTATCATTTGGCTCAGTTGTTTCTAGATTACGAACCTGGCATACATTATCCTCAGTTTCAGATGCAAGCGGGCACTACAGGCATTAACACTATTAGGGTTTATAACCCTGTTAAAAATTCAATAGAACACGATTCCGAGGGCGTTTTTATTAAAAAGTGGCTTCCACAATTGGCAGTTTTACCCACTAATTTACTGCACCAACCTTGGATGATAACGCCTATGGAAGAAAATATTTACCAATTCAAACTAGGAGTTACGTATCCTTATCCTATTATTGATTTAAATAAAGACCTACAAAAGAATAAAGCTATACTGTGGGGCATGAGAAAAAGCGAAATAGTTTCTAAGGAAAACAAAAGAATAGTAACAACACATGCCAGAAAAAAGAAGACAAAACCTAAACCTAATTCATGAAGATTATTAAAAAAGAAAACCTTCCAGAAAAGGTTTGTATTGTTTGTAACCGTCCTTTTACTTGGAGAAAGAAATGGGAAAAAGTATGGGCAGATGTAAAATATTGTAGTGATAAATGCAGAAATAGTAAGCTAATGAAGATGAAATAAACGGCGGAATCATTTAATTAAAGGCTCTATGAGCAGGTCTTTTAACCCAAAAAGAAGCTAGGCAAAGCAACCAATTATGAAGTAACTGTTAAAGCTCAATCCCCCCTTAAATTAAAGCAAACTACATCTTCTTATCGGAAGCAACCTATTGGCTACCGAGGGTTTCGATCATCTACTTTTTAATTTTACGATCTTCGGGCGCATCTAAAACATAATTGTAGGCTGCTGATTTAATTATTTTCATTAATCTTTTTCATAAGATCAGCAATAATTTGGTCTTTTTCAATCAACTCTTGGTCTTTTTCGTGTAAGGCCTTTAAGTACTTTTTTTCATTGTCTTCAAACATGGCATTTATCGTTCTACAAGCTTCATGTTCGGTTTCAATTTTGTGTTTTTCTTTTGGATCAGTACCTGAATGATGTAAAATATCTGTCATAATTTGTACTTCTGCAAGGTCTGTAGTATGCGTAAATTCTTTAATTATTTTCTTATCGTCCACAAAGTTTGTTTGTTCAAAAACGCTTAACAACTTATCCAATTTAGTTGAGTACCGATCTGTTATCCTATCTACTTGTACCACATAGCTGTCATGGGTTAGTTTTTCTACAAAGTCGCTTTTAGCTTCAAGTGTTATTTTGTTGATGAGGTCTTTGTAGTTTTTTTCTACTTTAATGCAAGGTGTTAAAATCTCTGGTAAGTTGAAACCTAAAATATAGATGGTGGTAATGGGCAGAACCACTTTTTCATTTTTCATTCTCCATCATTCTTTTAAAAACCACATCGTATATAGGATTTGCAATCACCATCTTTTATTTTTTAATATTGAAAATTTACTGTTTAGTAGTTGCAGCAATAAAGTTTAGGAGGCTGCGGTATAATAGACCTCTTCGGAAATTGAAACTAGCTATATTTTCAGGTATCAGGTGTAACGTAAATCGTAATTTCGAGGCACGAGAAGTCTAACCAGAGGCAGTAAACAAATTTGAAAATGCCTTTCTTTTATTCAGAATGAGATTTCTCGTGCCTCGAAATGACGTTATCGGGTGGCAAATTCAATTTCAGAAGAGGTCTAGTGTTTGGGAAGGTGCTTGACAAGAATTTTCGGTCCGTAACTACTGATAAAAGAAAGTAGAATTGCTCAATTACTTCCCTCTGCAAGCACTTTACTAAACACTTTTATTGTAGGCATACTGCATACTGTCAATAGAAATGTTTAATGGAAAGTACAGGCTCCGCATAGTCAATAATCCCTTTGTCTTTCAATCCTGTTAAAACTTGTTTTATAGGGTAATAATCTTTGTCTGCAAGAATTTCAATTACGAAATAACCTTCACTGTATTTTTCAGACTTACAATCCAAAGTGTTAAAGATGTCTCGAATATCGTTTGTCACAAAAGACTTGTCCAGAATTACAACTTGAATAAGTGAATTGCCTGAATATTCAATCGTTTCTTTATAAGCCAACCTTTTTTCAATATCGTCATACTCTGCTAATACAATGTCACCAGAAGCAATTGAAGCATAAAATGGTATGTTATCAATTTTATATAGTCCCTTATCCATGTCAACAATTTTCGCCCACAATGTCTCTACAGTCCACTTGTCTAAAAGGTTACTATAAAATCTGAAATATATTTTAACAAAATCTTCCTTATTCATTTTTATTTGTATGGTTCGTTTCGTAGTTGCCTACAACGAATAAGTGTTTGGGAGGGCGGTTGACAATAATGTTAGGTCCGAAACTAATGCTAAAAGAAAGCACAATTGCTGAATTACTTCCGTTTGTAAGCACTTTACTAAACACTAATGTAAGCTGCTGCCTTGTACTGTCATATCACTAAGCAAGCTGTTTGTTATTGAGCTCGACTTTGAAATTCACTTTCACTCCTAAAGCATCAAACACTTTTATAATAGTCTCAAATCTCGCATTTTTCACACTGTTTTCTATCTTAGATATTTGTGCTTTTTGAACACCCACAAGTTCGCCTAATTGTTCTTGTGTCAAGTTTCGCTCTTGTCTTGCTTGTTTTATTGCTTGACCTAATAAGTCTATTCTCAATTCGCTTTCAAAGGAATCTCGTCTTTCAGTTCCTTTCATGCCAATGTGTTTGTCTATCATTGTGTCTATCGAAACAGTTTTAAACTTATTTTCCATGACTAATTATTTTTTGTTTTATTTATTAAATATTGCTTTCTTATTTCTTGTGCTCTTTTTATTTCTTTAGATGGTGTTTTCTGTGTCTTTTTCAATATTCCATGAGTCGCTACTACCAAAGTTTCTTTTCCTTCAATATTATCCCAAAATGAAAAAAGTCTGTATGCTTTACCGTTATATAAAGTACGAAACTCCCAAATAAACTCGTTTAGTTTTTTAAATAGTTCATTGTCGTTTACAAATTGAGCTTTCTTTATGTTGTAATAAACTTTTTCTCTCGCTTTATTGTCAAGATTTTCTAAAAACTCAACTGCATCTGACAATAATTCTACTTCAAACTTTGTCGTTATAAACAAGTTTCGTCGAATGTAGCAGTTTCTTAAATGGGAAACAGTCCTAGTTTATAAACTCAATAATAAAACCCGTAATTTAGGTGGGAAGCAAGGTAGCAACTTAGGATTGGTATTGAAAATGTGCTTGGCTAGGTTTTTCCACAAGCCGACTACTAAAGCTTAATACCTATTAAAAACCCAAATATTTAAGGTCCTGCCCAAACTGAAGCACAATAAATAATAAAGTGCGACCATCCTAATAAAGAGATAGCGGCACTTTTTTATCTTTGTTATAATAATCTTAGTGAACCCACACGATAACGTAATTAGTAGACCTTATAATTAATTGTGATTGAAGGTTATTTAACCTATTATTATTTAGTACGGTTTTAAATTGTCGGCATCTATTTCCATTATATCTCCTTTTTGTCTCAGGATTGCTACTCCGTTTTGTTTTGCGAAATTCTCAGTTCTGGTATCAAAAGAAAAGCTAGCAATGCCTACATAGAAAGTATGATTGGCATAAAACGGGAAAAGTTGTTTAAAATTTCCTACTTTCTTTTCAATTAGCTTTATTATATCTTCTTCTTTGGCCTTATACTTGCATTCAATTAAGCCTACATTAATTCCATTATACATGGCAATATCAAATTCATCTTCTAGTCTTGCTACTTTTCCATGAATGTTTTCAATAATTTCATCAAACTTTATTTTCCCTAATCTAGGATTATCAACTAAGGAATTATAAAAATACTCTTCGGTACTTAGCCCATGACTATTCGCCATTCCCCCAATATGAATACCCATATTCTTAAATAACTCTTCCGTTTTTTTAAATTGTATTGAATTTTCTTTTTGGGCTATAGCATTTTCAGCCTGTAGAATAGAAATTTCTTTTTGGGCAATAACATTTTCTTCAATTAACTTATCTAAATCTTTTTCTCTTTTTGTATTAGAAACCGCCAATCATGCTACTAATTCCTTCAATTCTTCGTCTGTCATTATTATATGTTTCTACAAATGTATCTTTAAAGAAGGAGAGCATTCCTAAAAGAAAAAAATTCAGCCATCATTAAGGGTGGAGCTGCACTTTTTTATCTGTTTATTAATAAACTTTACTAAAGCATGCGTTATGCGTGCGTGTAAGCACAGGTATATATATTTGGATAGACGTTGACTAATTAAGGGTACTTATTCTCAAATAGTAAACAACTAGTTTCTATTCAACCCTTAGTAACGTGCACTACACGGTTGTCATGAACTAGACCCTGACATTCATGGACTAGTTGGATTAGTATCAGTCCTATAATTCCTCCGTCTGTCATAAATTATATTAGATATTTTATTAATTAAAACTCCAAGTATTTCGCAATTGTTGAAGTACGCTTTTTGAAATTTCGCTTGAACTTTTTAAAATAGGTTTTCCGTAACTACTATTTTGTGCATATATAAAAGCAAACTTTAAATCATTGTGTTTAAAGATTTCTTCACAATCGTAAACAAAGCTATTTTTTACTGTTCCTGAAACTTTAGTTACAATACCATTCTCAACTTTTATAATGAACAAAGGATTACAAAAAAGTCTACAGATAAAAATTCTAATTCTGAATATTTTTTTAAAAATCATTTTCTATTAATGTTTTTCTGTTCTGAGTTTGTGAGGCTTTCATCTAAGTTTATGACTAACGAAAAAGGCTTGGCGTTTGTTGGGGAATTAGAATTCCGTCTGCCCATAACCGAAGCCCAATAATTGCAATATTGCTGATGCTTTATTCATAAGCCAAATTTATAACGTCCAGCCAGAACTGAAGCACAATAAAGAACAAATGCTGAAGCAATATTCGTCAAGCCCCAATAATGCCAAACCTCATGTTGGCTGCAGACATTTGTGTGTATCTTGTCAACTTTTTTTGTTTAATTGAACTATAGTCTCTTTTACAAATTCGCCAAATTCTTTTACTACTTTATCAAGTTCACTTGTATGATAGTCAATATAGAACTTTTTAACAGTGGTGTCTTGTCCAAGTTCAAAATAAATTCCGCAACCATCTGTACAATCTGGGCAACCAAATGTCTGTTCAGTTTTATTTGTCTTTAAAAACCCTTTGGGAATTTGTTGAACAAGCTTATTAACTATTTGAAATTTTGCATTGTCACTTAGTTGTGTCTTGCAAACTACTTTACCATAATTTCTAAAATAACTGTCTGTGCTGTCAACAAATAAAGTGTTTGAATTGCCAATCATATTGTAACGATACATTGTCGCACAATGTCCAGAACACTCGCCACAAAAAACTCCAAAAATTATATAGGAAGGATAGTCTTGTTTTGTCTCGTAACTTCTAGTTTGTGTCCCATTAGAGCTTTGTCCACAAGAGGATAAAGCAACAAGTAAAAGTCCTGCTATGAATTTAAGGTATGTCATATTTGTTTGCAGCCAACGTTTAGAAAAGTATCCGCATTGCCCCCAAAAGAACCCCGCATAGAAGAATCTTGCGGGGGGCATTGCGGTATACTTTTGGGTTGACTGACATCGCCGTAAAGACTGTACTTAGGGA
>Ga0007836_1000242_pt1 | contig 12839 bp, 8 predicted proteins | sample CryBogCBE23Oct07_FD_71205 | JGI IMG/M metagenome (GOLD analysis project Ga0007836, IMG submission 71205) | Freshwater microbial communities from Crystal Bog, Wisconsin, USA - CBE23Oct07 | ecosystem: Environmental > Aquatic > Freshwater > Lake | place: Crystal Bog, Wisconsin, USA | collected...
GATAAATGGCCCCCACCTTCCATTTTCAATAGTTATTTTTTCTGTTGGCCATTGTTGAATGAAACGGGTTGCTTCTTTTTCTTGCTTCTTTTCAATTAACTGATTAATGTCCGCTTGGCTTAAAGCATCATAATTGTATCCTTTAGGAATATTTATATACAAATCATCCCATTTAATAAACGGACCAAAACGACCTTTACCCTTGGTTACAGGTTTATTTTCATAATGACCAATTGGTGCATCTGCCAAACTCTTTCCTTCAATTAATTCAATTGCCCTATCTAATGTTAATTCCATCGGATCGTCTGTTTTGGCTAAAGAAATAAATTGGTCTTTATACTTAACATAAGGACCAAACCTACCCACATTAACTATTAATTCTTCTCCATTATATTCTCCAACAGATTTTGGTAATTGAAACAAGTCCATAGCTTCTTGTAAACTAATAGTTTCAATACTTTGATTGGCTTTTAATTTAGCAAAACGTGGCTTTTCTTTCTCATTACTTGTTTCACCAATTTGAATCATAGGGCCATATCTTCCCATTCTAGCTATTACCTTCTTACCCGTTTCAGCGTCAACACCCAATTCTCTTTCTCCTTTAGCACGGTCAGCAGTTTCTAAAGTTGTTTCTATGTTTACATGAAATGGTTTATAAAAACCATCAATCATACTACTCCATTGTATTTTACCAAGGGCTATTTCATCAAATTCCTGTTCTATTTGAGCAGTAAAGCTAAAATCCATCACCTTTTTAAAGTGGAGGCTTAAAAAGTCTGTTACAACCATACCCAAATCAGTTGGGAATAACTTAGACTTTTCTGCACCCACATTTTCCATTAGCATTTCTAGCTTAATTTCATTTAATGGGGTTAATCTCAATAAGCTAGCTTGTCTTTTTATTCCTTCCTTATCTTTCTTTTCTACATATTTCCTTTTTTCTATGGTCGTAATAGTTGGGGCATAAGTTGATGGGCGACCAATACCTAAGTCCTCCATCTTTTTAACCAAGGATGCTTCAGTATATCGAGCATTTGGACGCGTAAACTTTTCTGCTGCGGTCATTTCCTTAAAATCCAACACCTGTTTAACCGCTAAGGGTGGTAATACCCCTTCATTTTCATCCTCATCTTCGTCATCTTTACCCTCTAGATATACTTTTAAAAACCCATCAAACTTCATTACCTCACCTGTTGCAAATAAGTTTTCATGGTTAGTGCTAATACTTATTTTAGCAGTTGTTTTTTCAAAAGCAGCATCAGCCATTTGGCTTGCAATGGTTCTCTTCCAAATTAGTTCGTACAAACGTTTACTCTCACTATCATCAACCGTATGGTTGTTCATGTAAGTAGGCCTTATCGCTTCGTGTGCCTCTTGTGCACTCTCATTCTTGTTTTTAAACTTCCTGGGTTGGTTATAATTGTTGCCATAAGCATTGTTAATTTCCTTATTAATATCTGCTAAAGCAGTTTCACTCAAGTTAAAACTGTCGGTACGCATGTAAGTAATCTGTCCACTTTCGTACAACTTTTGCGCTATAAGCATCGTTTTACTTACGCTATAACCTAGCTTTCTAGATGCTTCTTGTTGAAGGGTAGATGTTGTAAATGGAGGGGCAGGACTACGTTTGGTAGGTTTTACTTCAATTCCTTCCACAACATACTTTGCATTATAGCAACTATTTAAAAATGCTCGAGCTTCTTGTTGGGTATTTATTTTTAAAGGACCTTCTGCTTTAAAAACAACTGTTTTGCTATTTATATCTTTTGCTGAAAAAAAGGCTTCTATCTTGTAAGAACTTACGGAAATAAAATGATTAATCTCCCGTTCTCTATCTACAATTAACCTAACTGCAACACTCTGTACTCTACCTGCACTAAGGCTTGGCTGTACTTTTCTCCATAAAACAGGACTCAATTCAAAACCAACCAATCTATCTAAAACCCTTCTAGCTTGTTGTGCATTAACTAGATTCATATTAATTAATCGAGGATTAGCTACTGCTTTCTTAATTGCAGGGGCAGTAATCTCATGAAAAACAATCCGTTTGGTAGTTGCAGGATTCAACCCCAATACCTCCGCCAAATGCCAGCTAATACTTTCTCCTTCACGGTCCTCATCGGATGCTAGCCATACTTCCTTAGATTTTCTGGCCATAGATTTTAGTTCATTTACAACCTTTGTCTTTTCATCAGGAACAATATATCTAGGTAAATAATGATTATTAATGTCTATGCCCATATCGTCCTTTTCCAAGTCACGAATATGGCCATAACAACTCCTCACCTCAAATTCGCTTCCTAAAATCTTTTCTATTGTCTTTGCCTTTGCAGGGCTCTCCACTATTAATAAATTCTTACTCATAATCTTTAAATTCTAGAAAAAAACATTTGATAAGTAATAATTGATAATTGATATTTATCTCTTTCAACAACTATTTACTGCTCACCGCAAACCACACACAAATAACCAACAACTAACTTTTCGGTGCAATATTAGGCTAATCAATCAATCCATAAATAATGTTAAGAAAATGTATAGGTTTTAATTTTTAATTTTTTGGCACAGAGTTAGAAATATAATAATTGAATTAAAAATTTACAATCATGAAAAAGATATTTACTCAAGCAATTTTAATAGCAATGCTATTTACTGCAACAAATGTTAATGCACAAAGATGGGATCATGGTAATAACCAACAAAGCGGCAATCATTATCATGATAACAGAGATTTTCACCATGATCATGATGTTGACCGAGGTGGTTACCACGATGAAAGACGTTATGGTGACCGTGACGATTGGTATCGCCATGAAAGAAGGGAGGGTTATTACCAGCAGCCTCGCGTAGTTTATGGTGGATATGGTTGTGCGCCACGTAGGGTAACTTTTTATTTTTTTCCTTATGCTAACATTTATTACAACCCTTATAATCATCTTTATTCTTTTCCTTTTAGAGGAGAATGGGTAAGTGATTATAATTTACCTGAGGGAGTAGTAATTAATGAGCCTTATCGTGAAGTGTATTGTAATGATAACGAAAATATATGGGCATACAACCGAGCGCACATTGATTGTTTTAGAGTTCATGTTGGTGGACCAAGGGTTAGCATAGGAATTAGATTTTAGGGGTGATTTATGGTAGTAAAAGGTTAGTAGAAAAGGTAATAAAACCTTTACTACTAACCTTTTTTATTGTAAGTGTCATTAATAATAGTGTAAATATTGATTTTGCCTACAGAATTTAGATGCAAACCTAATTGTTAGATAACTATTCCAATGCATTACATTAAGTATCCAAGGAAGAAATAGTACTTTAAAATAAAATAGCGCACTTTGTTGCGGGTAAGTCCATCGGGGAAAAGGTCTTTACAACAGTCAACTACACCTAAAAGGGGCAAGAATTCTACCCAAACGCTACTCATTTTTAATTTATTTTACTCAATAAGCACATATAACAAAAAAAAGAGTTTATTTTAACGCTTTTAATCTGCTGCCATATTAACGTTTTTAAAAGTGTATCATTATGGCTATACGTATAGCAATTAATCACAAGACTACTTACAGTTACGATAGGGCAGTTTCGTTATCCCCGCATATTTTTAGGTTACGCCCTGCCGTTCATTCGCGTACCCCCATTGAGGCTTATACCTTTAAAATATCGCCCAAAAATCATTTTATTAATTGGCAACAGGATCCATTTGGTAATTACCAAGCACGTGTGGTTTTTCCAGAAAAAACAACCGAACTTAAAGTGGAAGTCGAGGTAATTGCCGATATGATTGTTATTAATCCTTTCGACTTTTTTGTGGAGGAATATGCCGAGAAGTTTCCATTTACTTATGCCACCCATCTTCAAAAGGAGCTTATCCCCTACTTTGAAATTAATGATGATGGCGAGTTATTGAATGAATGGTTAGAGGAACTAGAAGTTACACCCGAAATGCCTATAAACGACTTCTTGGTTTTCATCAATCAAAAATTAAATCAAGATATTAATTATAGTATCCGTATGGAGGCAGGTGTACAAACTGCCGAAGAAACCCTTCATAAAAGATTGGGTTCTTGTAGGGATAGTGCTTGGTTATTGGTACAAATATTACGACACTTAGGTTTAGCAGCAAGGTTTGTATCGGGTTACTTGGTTCAGTTAACCGCCGATGTCAAGTCGTTAGATGGTCCATCAGGCCCAGAGAATGACTTTACCGATTTACACGCTTGGACGGAAGTATATATTCCTGGCGCAGGTTGGATAGGGTTGGATCCTACATCAGGTTTGTTTGCGGGCGAAGGCCACATTCCTTTGGCATGTACGCCCCACTATGCGAGTGCTGCACCCGTTGTAGGAGCAACTGATAAATGCGAAACAGAATTCGATTTCTCAAATACCGTTACACGTATTCATGAAGACCCTCGTGTAACTAAACCTTATACTGATGCTCAATGGGCTGCCATTGATGCCACAGGCTATTTAATAGATGCCGATTTAGAAGCAGGAGATGTGCGAATGACGATGGGGGGAGAACCTACTTTTGTATCGGTAGATGATATGGAAGACCCGCAATGGAACACTACTGCCGATGGTTTGCACAAAAGAATACTGGCGCACGATTTAATATTTAGATTGATGGATCAGTTTGGCAAGAATGGAATGTTGCATTATGGGCAGGGTAAATGGTATCCTGGCGAGCCGTTACCAAGATGGCAATATGGTTTGTTTTGGCGCAAAGATGGATTGCCAGTTTGGAAAAACAAAAACCTGATTGCTTTAGAAACACACAAAAAGAAGTACACCTACAAACATGCAGAGGCAGTTGCTAAGGAATTAGCTAAAAGATTAGCCGTACATACCGATAATGTTTTGCCTGCTTACGAGGATACTTTTTATTTTTTATGGAGCGAAGGAAAATTACCTATTAATGTAGACCCTTTAAAAGCTAATTTAAAGGATAGTATAGAGCGTAGAACATTGGCGCAACTTTTAGATAAAGGATTAGAAAACCCAACGGGCTTTGTGTTACCATTAGAATGGAACTATTGGAACCAAAAATGGAGAAGCTGCCAATGGCAATTAAACAGGAGTCATCTTTTTTTAATACCGGGTAATTCACCAGTAGGCTTAAGATTACCGCTTGATTCTTTACCAGCAGTTGCCAAAGAAAAAGAACCACAAAAGGTAGAAAGAAGTTTGTTTGAAGATTTACCAGAACTAGAAGACTATCACGAAACCATTGAAAGTCGTTATGGTGAAGTGTCTGTTCATGAAGCACCACCTGATCGGTTAACACAATATGAAGAAGAGCGCAAAAAGGAAGCAGCCATTTTAAAAGCTACAAAAGAAAAAGAAGGTGTTAAGAAGCCAGAACCTGAAAAGGAAGAGGAGAAATCAGCAGGTAATGAACCTGTGTTTGAAGTGTACACCATCAAGAAGAGTTTGTGCGTAGAAGCAAGAGAAGGGATTATTTACATATTTATACCTCCGGTAGATTATGTAGAACATTACCTAGATTTAATTGCATCAATAGAAGCGACTGCCGAAAAGTTGAAGATTCCAGTTCGGATCGAAGGCTATGAACCGCCAAGAGATTACAGAATGGAAAGAATGGTAGTTTCGCCAGATCCTGGTGTAATAGAAGTAAACATTCACCCTTCCAGAAACTGGGAGGAGCTAAAAAGCAATATCAATACCCTATACGAGCAAGCTTTTCTTTCTCGTTTAGGTACCGAAAAGTTCATGTTAGATGGCAGGCACACGGGTACAGGGGGTGGAAATCACATTACTATTGGTGGAGCCACTCCAAGTAATAGCCACATTCTACGTCGTCCCGATGTATTGCGAAGCCTTATTACTTATTGGCAACATCATCCAGGTCTCTCCTACTTATTTTCTGGTTCATTTATTGGTCCAACTAGTCAGGCACCACGTTTTGATGAGGGATTAAATGAAAAGCTATATGAAATGGAGATCGCTTTTAGTCAGGTTCCCGAAGGAGGTTATATTCCATTTTGGATGGTGGATAGGTTATTCAGGCATTTACTAACCGATTTAACAGGTAACACCCACCGTGCAGAATTTTGTATAGACAAATTATTCTCTCCTGATTCTTCTTCTGGCAGATTGGGTATTTTAGAGATGCGTGCCTTTGATATGCCCCCTCACAAACAAATGAGTCTGGTTCAAATGTTATTGATACGTGGGTTGATTGCCATGTTCTGGAACAATCCTTACAAGCACGACTTAGTACGATGGGGTACCGAATTACACGATAAGTTTATGTTGCCCCATTATGTACGAGAAGATTTAAAACAAGTGGTGAAAGACTTGAATGGAGCAGATTATCCCTTTAATATCAGTTGGTTTGAACCGTTCTTCGAGTTCCGCTTCCCGCATTATGGCACCATCAAAGTACAGGGTGTTGAACTAGAAATAAGGATGGGTATTGAACCTTGGAATGTTTTGGGCGAAGAGATGAGTAGTAGTGGTACGGCTCGTTTTGTGGATTCTTCTTTAGAAAGAGTTCAGGTAAAAATTACGGGTATGAATGAATCGCGCTACGTTTTATTGTGTAATGGAGATAGGGTTCCTTTAAGAGCAACCGATGTAAAGGGTGAATATGTTTGTGGAGTACGTTACAGGGCTTGGCAACCACCAAGTGCGTTACATCCAACAATTGGAGTAGATACGCCGCTTACTTTTGATATTATTGATGTTTGGAATGGAAGAAGTATTGGAGGCTGTACCTATTATGTATCTCATCCAGGAGGAAGAAGTTATGATAGTTTTCCTGTAAATAGTTATGAAGCAGAATCAAGGCGTGTAAACCGCTTTTGGAACCAAGGTTTTACGCCCGAAGCGTTGGAAGAACACATTGCTGAGATTTTATTACAACCTAGAAAGTTACCGAATAAGGAGGCCTTGGTAAAAGTTCAACACTTTATAAAAGAGAACAGAATACCGTTTCTTTTCGACCCTCCACCATTAGAAGTGAACAAAGAATACCCTGCCACTTTAGATCTGCGAAAAAGTTGGAGTAAAAGGAATAAGGGATAGTGTATGGAATTGTATAAATAATAATTGATAAGGGTTATTGGTTTCTAGAAACTGGTTTCTGGTTCCACTGTTACACAAATGTTGCTTAGCCTCATTTGTGTAACAGTGGAACTAGTTGGCAACTAGAAGTCTGCCGTAAATATGATATATTGGTAATAATTGTCATGAATAAAATCCAATCAAGGTACAATTTCTTTTCCCAAATGGCAGAACGTGTCCTTAAATGCTGCTACACTATTGTATTATTGTATTAAGCCATGCTTCACAGACGGCGAGGTAGCAACGAAGTTGACACAGACTAGGATGGGTCGTAGTGTCTTCACGAACATATTATTGATGCTTTTAATGGTTCGTGAGGACACGAACCAAGGCGTAGGTAATATTGTTATTAAAGGTTTGCCAAGCTTTAGGAGTCCAGTTTACTTTGCAAGCCATTGTTTATAGTTTTCTTTTATAGTATCATGAGATATCAATTGCCCATTATCTGCTTGTTTCAATGCATCAAGTGTATCTTTTTTCACATTCAACGGTAGGGAATCCCACCAATCCTCGGTATTATTGGTATCAATAGCATCTATTATTTTCTTTAAATCGTATTCACTCGCCTTATCTATATATTCTTTTACCTCTGCCTTCAGTGTACTTAAAGTATCCATTCAATAATTATTTCTTGAAAGCTAATTCATTTCTAATTAAATCCATTTTTAATCTCTTCGCTATGCAAAGGCTTGTGTCTTTTTAAACATCTCACACGTGCAAGTGTCCTCCCCTCTCGCGCAAGGTGTGTCATGAATCAGTTATGCTTACCAAAGAGGAAACATGAATTCTTTTTGTGCCTTATCTAGCAAAATTTCTTTTGCATTATCCAAATACCGATGTGCTTCTATAATGTGTTCCATTTGATAAAGATACCTTTAAAATCTCTCCGCCAAGGTTCGTGTCTTCACGAACTTTTTATTTTTTGCTTTAATTGGTTCGTTAGGACACGAACCTTGGCATAGACACGAACCCAGGCGTAGCATTTATTTATTTAATTTCCAAATCAACCATCTGTACTTTTTCCGTATAAGCGTTAACAAGACTTACCCTTTCTCTACCTATAGAAAAGATAATGTGTTTAGAGGATACTTTTTGATAGTCATCTAAAAAATAATAATTGCTTCCTATTGGATCATCACCAATTTTCTTTCTACTAACAATTGTTCCATCAGAATTCATTACTGCAACCGCAAGTTTTAACTCACTTATCTTACCTCCATCAGAAATATTATCGCTCAATTCAGCATTTATATTTTTATCTTTATCTGTGTAAATACATATTAAATTATTCTTGTAACCAGTAGCTATACAACTTGAGGCTTCAGAAAAATGCTGATTTCTTGGAATCATAGAAAAAGTACATTTATCATTCTTAATAAATGCAACTATTATTGGACCACCAAAACTTTTGCTATACTTTTCTCCGTGCAATGTAAGAATTGGAACGCCAGTTAAGGCTGTAGTGCCATTGTCTAGTTCATTAAAACTGTAATTAATTGGGATAACGGAATAATCACCTCGAGATCTATCACCAAAATCTAGTTGATAAATTCTTTTTTTAAAGTCTTCTGGATAAGGATAAATTGTTAAAGGTTTTATTTTTAAACCCAATGCGTCAATGCTACTCATCAATACACCTTCACACATATGTTCTCCTTCGTAATCTGCGTAGACATTCACCTTCGAATTCAACTTAGAGGAGCAAAATAAAAGCCCTTTGGGATGAGCTGTTTCGTCATTAGCTGGAATATTAACTGCACTTTCTTTACCATTTACGTTTTGAATCAATACTCCTCTAATAAAGTAACGGTCTCTTTTAGAAGTTTTAAATCCATAAGAAACATATCTGTTACCCAAATTGTCAATACAAATATCATTTATTTCACTTTCTTTATTTTCTGGCAATACCGATTTAATCTCTTTGCCCAAATTCATACCCTTTTCTATTACTATTGTAAAAATTTCTCCTGTATTACCAATTGTTTGTACTAAAAGCTTACTAGAATCTGGTGAAATACTACAATGAAGTTTATGTGCTTCAGGATTAGTTGAGTTGGCAATTAAACCAAAGAAGCCCAGATTTCTTTGATAATAAGCGTATATTTCTTTTGAGTTGAGGATTGAAAGACTATTCGAATCAATGTCGCTAACAAATAATCTTACTGAATCATCTGTTCCATATTTGTAATAAAGTAGAAGTAAACGATGATCAAAAGGAATAAATTTATCACCCAAAGGCCCAAATACTTTGTTGCCACCTTCTAGTTTTTGGCTTGAAATCTCTTTCATTTTGTCATCATACTTATAAAAAGTTAGCCCATGTAAACCATCTCTTAGCTTTGCGGTATAACCCAAATGAGCACCCGCATTTATTATTTCCTTTCTGTAATAAAAGTTTCCTATTTTGTATAAATCATCTGAAAAAACATCTTTAAACAAATTAGAGCTATTTTTCATGGCAAATTCATCCGATAGGGTTACTTTAATGTCCTGAGCCTTAGAATTTAATAATGCAAAGCAAAATAAAACAACTAGCCTTTTTTTCATTTTCATTTTTTAAAATTTATGAGTTTTGATAAATTGTGTATGCGAAACTAATTATTAGAATTGATAGTATTTCATAAAATAAATAACAAACCTATCTTATTTATATTTTCCCATTGAAATATTACCCATTTTTAATTGCTATTAAATATAATCAGTCACAATCCACCTAAAACTAACTATGCTCTTAGAGGCTTGTAGCCTCGAAGTCTTATTCCTTTTCTTTTAGCAACAAATAGCATTCAATTCTCGGTCTTCCATCCCTCGCAATTCTTCCTCAATATCACTTGCCTGTACTACTCAAACCAGTTTTAACCGTCACTCGATCAATTATATTTTCAGAAAGCAGTGTTCTAATAAGCTAGTTTTCAATGGATACTCCTTTTCTTGCTCGAAAGTGAGGGATTTTAATTGGTAATTATTGATTTTGTGAAAATAAAAAAGGGTCAAAAGCATTCAGTTTCTCAACCTTCAACTTTCCCCCCCAATTATCAATTGTAATTTATTAATTATTAGTCACTTCCTGCTTTGTTTCTCCGCCAAGGTTCGTGTCTTCACGAACATTATATTGTTGCTTTAATTGATTCTTGAGGACACGAACCAAGGCGTAGTATTCAGTTTCTCAACCTTTAACTTTTACCCCCCCCAATTATCAATTGTAATTTATTAATTATTAGTCACCTCCTGCTTTGTTTCTACCCATTGGATAATTTTCTCAGCTTCCTTTATGCCAACAATTGCTGCATCAGCATTAAGCTCACCATCATAACCCATTAATAAATGGAGCATATTATAGGCACTGTTAAAGCTTGTTAATATCTTTTTATCTACTTTACCCAACTCTTCTTGATACCAATCTACACTCTTTCTCCCCTTCTTTTTAATGCCAAACAAACCATCTAACGCCACTAAAACACCGCTGTAAGCAGTGTTTCCTGCCATCTTAACGTATTTTTTATCTTTGTAATACCCATCTTCTTTTTGTGCCTTATCCCGCAAAATTTCTTTTGCATTATCCAAATACCGATGTGCTTCTATAATGTGTTCCATTTGGTAAAGATACCTTTTAAATCCCTCTGCCAAGGTTCGTTTCTTCACGAACCTTTTATTGTTGCTTTAATTGGTTCGTGAGGACACGAACCATGGCGTAGAGGTTATTACTTAGCTTTTGTGATGTAATAAATTGAGGGGGTTTTTATATATCCATCAGGATAATCAATATAATTAGTATCATTCTTAAAAAACAATGTATCTAGAATTACATTAGCATTATAATATTTTACTAACTGATGATTCGAGACACGATAAAATGAATCTAATTGCCATTTTATATTATATTGATCTAAATCAGGCGGATTAAGTATTAATACAACCTGTAATTTATCATCGTAAATAGTATAATATGTATCATGAAAGTCAGCTTTTCCAAATTGCTTTTCTACAAAACATTCTCTCACTTTTACATTGAACGTATCATTTATTTTAAGAATAAATGGCCTGTATGCGGATACAAAAACTTTTTTTTCTTTTGAACTCCCGATTGATCCACTGCTATAACTTGCAACATCACTAACATAGAACAGCAATTTTTCACACCCCTTGTAAACACTAATTACTATCAGTAAAATTGTAATGATTGTTATTACAAATTTAATTTTCATTATTTTAATTATTTAACTATTTTACCTTCTGGGTTTTCCTCTTTTAACCTATCATAAATCTCAGCCAAAGTTCGTGTCTTCATGAACCTTTTAAAAAACATCCATTAAATGGCTTAAAAAGCTAAAATTTGCTACATTGCTTTTATAAAACTCAGCGGAAGAATAATGATAGCTTTCTGGTGTTTCACTCAGATGCCACTTTTTTGAAACAGGGTTATTATGAATATAATTCAACTTTTGAATTGCGGTTTCTTTCTTTGTTAATTGAAATGCCAAGGAATCACGTTGCCAAAACTCATATTTTTTGTTATCTGCAATTACCGAAAACTTTTGCAAAAATGTTGGTGAGTTTAATGCAAGCATTTTCTTGAAGGCATGTGCTGTATATTTCAAAAAAGCCCCTTGTACTGTTTCCTTACCATTCATTTGGTGTGTCTGCAATATTAAATGTATATGATTGGGCATTATTACAAAACCAAATATTGACATTTTGTTACAATCGTTCAGATAGGTTAATGAATCAATGATTACTTGTTTATATGAATCCTCTGCTAAAAGATTAAACCAACTGTTTATTGTTGCTGTGAAAAAGTAAACATTGCCTGTTTCGAGATAAGACTTGCGTTGTTGATTAAACATTCCATTGTTTTATTATCCTGTAAAGATGAGTTAAATACGTTTTTTAATACTAAATTTCTATTAATTGGTTCGTGAGGACACGAACCAAGGCGTAGGTTCGTGTTTTCACGAATATTTTATTGTTGCTTTAATTGGTTCGTGAGGACACGAACCAAGGCGTATGGTTCGTGTCTTAACGAATATTTTATTGTTGCTTTAATTGGTTCGTGAGGACACGAACCAAGGCGGAGGGTTCGTGTCTTCACGAATATTTTATTGTTGAATTAATTGGTTCGTGAGGACACGAACCAAGGCGGAGGGTTCGTGTCTTCACGAACATTTTATTGTTGCTTTAATTGGTTCGTGAGGACACGAACCAAGGCGTAGAACCAAGGCTTAGTTTAGACTGTTGGGGGAGTTGGGGTTGGTTGTGCCATTAATGCGACTAGCTGGATGGTGTAATTGGTTTTGCCTTTGGTTACTACCGCATCGAAACTTTGGGGGATGTAACCATCTACATTAAAGGTTGCTATTGCTTTGCCCACTTTTACTGGTGAATATACTATTGCACCTTGGGCATCGCTACTTGGGGTTTCTTTTGATACGGACAAAGTACTATTGACTTTTAGTAAGACTGCTTTTGTAATACTATCTATCATTAAGAAGGTTAATACATTGTGCCTTACTGCTACAGGGGGTATTTTACTTGCAGCTACTAAACTATTGAAAAATTGGGGGTTGAGTAATTTGTATTTAGCCCCTATCTTTCTTAGTGAAATAATATCTACCGATGTAATTTTTAAGGAGGTGGCTAACAGTTTGGTTAGTATGGGCGACACTTTGTTAATGTAAGTGGTGGTGCCACTCATGGTGGTAAAGTTTAAAATTTTAGTATTAAGGTCGGTAAGTTGAAGGGGAGACACATAA
>Ga0007836_1000245_pt1 | contig 12738 bp, 11 predicted proteins | sample CryBogCBE23Oct07_FD_71205 | JGI IMG/M metagenome (GOLD analysis project Ga0007836, IMG submission 71205) | Freshwater microbial communities from Crystal Bog, Wisconsin, USA - CBE23Oct07 | ecosystem: Environmental > Aquatic > Freshwater > Lake | place: Crystal Bog, Wisconsin, USA | collected...
ACGACTTTCTGCAAAGCTTGACCATGGTATCTTTAGTGGAGCCATTTAATAAATTTAACACCCCTAGAGTTGCTCAATTATCGCAACGATCTAACCAATTTAATCTGCGAACAGTACGCTACACCGAGGCTGATATTGAACAATTAGGAACTTCTATTGAACATTTCACCTTTTCGTTTACACTAGAAGATAAATTTGGTAATAATGGGATGATTTGTGTAATTATCCTTCAAAAAGAAACAGAAGATACCTTGTTTATTAATACTTGGTTAATGAGTTGTAGGGTATTAAAACGTGGAATGGAAAATTTTGTACTAAATACCATCACAAACTTTACAAAAGATAATGGATACAAAACTTTAAAAGGCGAGTATTTACCTACTGCAAAAAACGAAATGGTAAAAGACCATTACAAGAACCTTGGCTTTGTGCAAGAAAATAGCTATTGGCTATTAGACGCTATTACTTATGAAAACAAAAAGTGTTTTATAACAAAAAAATAAAAGAAAAATGGAAAAAAGCGAAATTTTAAGTACTGTAAACAGTGTTTTTAAAGATGTATTAGACAACGAAGCAATTGTGCTAACAGAGGTAACCACAGCAAATGATATTGAAGAATGGGATTCACTAAGTCATATTCAACTTGTAGTAGCGATAGAAAAGAAGTTCAAACTAAGGTTTGCTTCCAAAGAAATACAAAGTTGGAAAAATGTAGGAGAAATGATTGATTGTATCTACGGTAAAGTAAACTAGTATTTATGAAATTTCATCATGTTGGCATTGCCTGTGAGGATATTAATGAACAAATTGAGCATATAAAAAATATGCATAGAAATGTGCAAGTAAGTGAAGTGGTATTTGATAAAGAACAGAATGCACACTTATGCATGATAACACTAGATGATGGTAATAAGCTAGAACTAATAGCAGGAAAAGTAGTTGAGAATTTAATAAAGAAAAGAATTTCTTATTATCATGTTTGTTATGAGGTAAGCAATATAGAGCAAGAAATAGCTAGACTTACCCAATTAGGTGGTATTTTAGTTTCGGAAATTAAACCCGCAATTTTATTTAATTATAAACCTGTGGCCTTTATGCAAGTATCTTATGGGCTTATAGAATTGTTGCAGTCATAGCAAAAAAATGATTTGTGTATTTATGTTGCTGCTATATCTAAGAATTATTTTTAAATAAAAGGTGTCAAATTGGGTTTTGTTTAAAAGATTTTTCAGTTAAAATGTTGGTGGCTATCCTGGTACATAAAATGAATTTTATCTATTGGCTTTTACTACTATCAACAAAGAGTTCTAATGCACAATGAACACAAAGAATGGTAAATTAATCAAAAACTTTTGTGTCCTTTATTGAAATCCTAGTGTTTTCTGAGGTAAAACCACCTTTATGGCAAAGAATTTTGATTTAATAAATTCTCTTTTTTTATATGCTTTTTAATTCATCAGAATTTTTATTCTTTTTTTTGTTTCTATTTCTTTTTTATTGGATTGCTGCAAAGAATAGTTTAAAACTTCAAAATTATATTTTATTAATCGGCAGTTATTTATTTTATGGCTGGTCTGATTGGCGTTTATTATCCTATTTAGTTGGTGCATCTGCAATAAATTTTTATATAGGAATAGAAATAGAAAAAACAAATCAATCAAAACACAAACAATGGTGGCTTTACCTTGGCTTGACTCAAGGTATTGGAGGTTTGGCATTTTTTAAATACTTTAATTTCTTCATTAACTCGTTTAAGGATACTTTTCATCAAATGGGTATCAACTTAAATGTTAGTACCTTAAATCTTATTATACCTATTGGTATAAGCTTTTTTACTTTTAAAACAATTAGCTACTTGTTGGATATCAACAAAGGGAAGATGAAAGCTTGTAGTGATTGGGTATCTTTTTTTAACTATGTTTCCTTCTTTCCAACCATATTGTCTGGCCCCATTGATAGAGCAAGAAATTTTATACCCCAATTGGAAAAGAAAAGGGTATTTGAGTACAAAAATGCCATGATTGGTATACGCCAAATATTGTGGGGGTTGTTTAAAAAAGTAGTGGTTGCCGATACATTAAATATTGTAGTAAGTGATGTTTTTACTGAATATCATCGTTACAATTCCATTACATTATTATTTGGAGCCGTTATATATAGTTTTCAGATGTATGCTGATTTCTGCGGATATTCAGACATGGCTATTGGTATTGGTAAGCTTTTGGGGTTTGAAGTAACCCCTAACTTCAACTATCCCTTTTATGCCGAGAATATAGCTGAATATTGGCGAAGGTGGCACATTTCTTTAACTTCTTGGTTAACAGAGTATGTATTTACCCCCTTAAGTATTACGTTTAGAGATTTTGGTCAATGGGGTTTAATCCTAGCAATAGTCATCAATTTTACAATTATAGGAATATGGCATGGGGCAAATTGGACTTTTGTTTTATTTGGATTTTTACATGGGTGCTATTATATACCAATGATATTAAATGGCACCTTTAACAAGAAGAAAAAAAATAAATCAGTAGGAATTTTACCAACATTAAATCAATACATAAATACAATAGGAACATTTTTATTGGTTAGCTTAACGCTTGTTTTGTTTAGGTCTAATACTATTGGTGAAGCATTAAGTTATTATAAAGGGATTTTTAACATAAGCAAAATACATTCATTTAATATTGAAGTAGTGAAGTATAAAAAGGAAACATTTATTGGTATCTTTCTAGTACTTACTCTAGATTTTTGGCATAGTCGAGATATTAAACCTTTTAAACTGCCAAAGTTATTTAGTTATTTGGTTTATATATTTATTGGCATTTTAATACTTCTCTCTTTAGGAAAAGAGGAAAGTTTTATTTATTTTAAATTCTAATTTTTTTATTAATTATTGTAAAGGAAATATTTAGTGATAAAGTTTTTAAAAGAAATTTGCATTTACATAACGATAACATTTTTAGTTACAAATGTTGTTATATTTTACTTTATAAAAAAGAGTCCAGGAAACTTTCTTGATTACCCGTATGAGTATTCTTTTTATACCTATCATATTAATCAGATAAATAAAGTATCGAGCTATCATAATCTAATTGTAGGCGATTCTAAAGGACAATGTTTGAGTCCAAAAATTCTAGGTCTTAATTGGATAAATTTATCAGAACACGCATCTGGTTTTTTTCAAGCATACCATACAATAAAAAAATATTCACTACATAATGAGATAGATACTTTATTGTTATACTACACCCCCACAACTGTTACAGATTTTAACGATAGAGAATATCTAGATAAAACAATGATTCCTTCTGGATTTATTAATTTTCAAGATATTAAAACCCTTGAAACTATTGAAAGTAAATATGGTCATATCATATCAAATGCTACAACAATAAACCCATTTGAATTGAAATTAAAACAAATTGAAAGAGAATTAAAATATTTTCATTTCCCATTTTCATATTCAAGAACTTTTCTTACTAATCTATCTTTTTATTTCTCTGGCTATAAGGATTTTGAAGCTGCAAATGCGCCAAGATTAAAATTTACTATTGAAAATTTGGGACAAGCTTTTTCAGGTGATAGTCCTTATAACAAAAGTTTTAATTATGAATTTTCAAATATTAATCTTCCATGTAAGCCAGATTCAGTTGAACTATCTTATTTTGATTCAATTATTACATTTTCAAAAGTTAAGAGAATTGAAGTTTATTTAGCAGCATCTCCCATTAATGAGACTACTTATAAAAGTTATCAAAACTCGATCTACCAGAAATCTGTAGCCTCTTTTTATAAACAACTAAAGGAAAAATACCCCACTTTGCACTTGATTGATGAACCTGTATTGATGCCAAACACAATATTTGGAGATTCTTTACTTCATCCAAATAAAAAAGGGTCTATCGTACTAACAAATCAAATAAAAGAAAAACTTAGGTTAACTAATAGCAATAGTTTGATTTATAAATAATATTATAAAAATATAACTGTATGCAATTTAAAAGAAATGGGTAAGGCTTTTTAGAAAGACATAAAAGAAATTGAATGTCTCAAAACAATACATGAGTTTGTAAAAATAATTGATACCGTATTTGATGAGAAGCAAAATGCACATATATATATGATTAAATTGACAGATAGTTTAAATGTAGAATTGATATCAGGAAGAGTAGTTGAACCCGTTAGTAAAGAAAAGAATTGGCTACGATCATTTTTAGTTTGAAGTTGGGAATATCATTAGGAGGTTACTTAGCTTACCAACAATGGTGCTTAACTGTTGCGGAAATAAAATCCCTAATATTATTAAAATGATAAATAAGTGGCTTTCCTGAAAGTTTCTTATGTGTTTTTAAAGTAGTTGAAGATGTAGAATTATTTATATTATAATACACACATATTTTTGTAATCAATACTGTTTTTTAAATTATTCATTTCTTATGCTTTTTAATTCAATTGAATTCCTTGTATTTTTTGTTCTACTATTTTTTTTATATTGGAATATTGCAAAGAATAGTTTAAAGCTTCAGAATTATATTTTATTGTTTGGCGGATATATTTTTTATGGATGGTCTGATTGGCGATTGTTATCCTATTTAATTATTGCATCTGCAATAAATTATTATGTAGGGATACAAATTGAAAAAACAGTTGAAATAAAACATAGGCAAAGGTGGCTTACCCTTGGTTTAATACAAGGAATTGGGGGATTAGTATTTTTTAAGTATTTTAATTTCTTCATCATCTCATTTAAGGATGCTTTTCATCTATTTGGTATAAGCTTAAATGTAAATACACTAAACATTATTATCCCAATTGGTATTAGCTTTTTCACTTTTAAAACGATAAGCTATCTATTGGATATTAATAAAGGAAAGTTAGAAGCATGTAAAGACTGGATAGCTTTTTTTACTTACGTTTCGTTTTTTCCTACTATTCTATCAGGACCAATTGATAAGGCAAGAGATTTTATCCCCCAATTAATTAAGAAAAGAGAATTTAATTACGAAAATACAATGTTAGGGCTTCGTAACATATTTTGGGGATTATTTAAGAAGGTAGTTGTAGCCAACTATTTGGGAACCATGGCGGATGATATATTTAAAGGATATAGTCATTTTAATTCAATAACATTATTTGTAGGGACTATGGTATATATCGTTGAAATGTATGCTGATTTTTCGGGATATTCCGAAATGGCAATTGGCATCGGCAAATTATTGGGGTTTGATGTAACCCCCAACTTTAATTATCCATTCTTTGCCGAAAACATTGCAGATTTTTGGCGTAGGTGGCACATATCTTTAACTTCTTGGCTAACTGAATATGTATTTACACCGCTAAGCATCACATGTAGAGATTTAGGTCAATGGGGTTTAATCCTTGCTATAGTTATTAATTTTACAATTATTGGAATTTGGCACGGGGCAAATTGGACGTTTCTGTTATTTGGATTTTTACACGGTTGTTATTATATACCATTGATATTAAATGGCACTTTTAATAAGCGAAAGAAAGTAACTCACGCTAGCTTTTTTCAACAATTTTTACAAATACTACATATAATTGGAACGTTTTTATTGGTTAGTTTAACATTGGTTTTATTTAAATCTCCTACAATTTTTGATGCTATTTGCTACTATAAAAGAATCATCAATCTAAATTTTGTAAATCCAGCAGAAGTCTTGCATTATCACTTTAAAAATGCTCTTTTAATATTGATACTTTTTTTATTTAGTGATTGGGCACGTTTTAAATTTAATTATTCAAACACTTTCAAATTGATTATTTATTTAATTTCTGGTGTTTTAATTTTAGCAAGCATGGGAAGCAAATCAAGTTTTATTTATTTTCAATTCTAAATCAATGAAAAAATTATTATTAAATTTATTTGCATTTTTATTTGGCGTAATTCTATTATTTTTTTTTAGTATCGCATTTTTTATTAAAATCAGGCCACAATTTTTTTTAGGAGCAGAAAGAAACGATTATAACCGTGTTAACTATAAGTATAATATTATTAAGAATGATTCTAACCTCAAGAATATAATAGTTGGTGATTCAAAGGGTGCGGTAGATATTGCACCACTATTATTGGGTAAAGACTGGTTCAATTTATCATTAGATGGTAGTAATTTTTTTGAAGCTTTTATTTCTTTAAAATACCTTTTAAAGAGGAATAAAATTGATACAGTATTAATGTGTTATGATATTAAAAGTGATATAGAAGGTATTCATTCTCGAATGAACGACGAAACCGTTCCATTCCAATTTGTTAATTACCCAGAACTACTAAACCTGGAGAAGGTTGAAACCAAAGAAGGTCGTTTAATTAATGATGGATATAATTTTCCAACTAGTTTTTTGGGTACAAAATTAATTACAGATAAGGATTATTTAGTTGATAAGCAATATTTAAGAAGACTTAGTTATTTTCATTTCCCATTTTCTTACAGAGAGACCTTCTTAGATGGCTTATTTAATTTAATATTGGGTTTTCACAACAAAAAGCAAGATGATTTAAATTCTGAGTCTTTAAAAAAGAATTTAGGTCAATTTCAATTAGGGACGGACGATTGTTACAAAGGGGGCGATCAGATTCCTAATTTAAATAAAGAGTTTAACCCCAATGTAGTAAACCTTGCTTATTTAGATTCAATCGTTCGCATTAGCAAGGAAGCCAACATTACTATCCTTTTAATACCAGCACCCATTAATGTAGAAACAAACAAAAATTTCTTGAATTCAATTTACAAAAGTTCATGGACTAAGTTTACCGATAAAATTAAAGTACAATTTCCGAATTTGATTTTTCTATCTACAAATCCAACTTGTATACCGGATTCTTGCTTTGGGGATGGAGGGCATACAAATTTAAATGGCACAACATTCTTCTCAAACATAATAAAAACTAAATTGGAAGTTCTAAAAATCGCGGGGATTAATAAAAACAACTAAATTAAAAGAACATATTTAAATAGCTGCTTAGTTTTTAAAAACATTTTTATCTAAAGCTGGTTATTAAATTTATAATCGCAACAGATAGCCATGTATCGAAAACAATTCAACTATACTATTATTTTAATAGCTTTAATTGTCACATTTACTTTTGCTAGTAATTTTAAATTGATTAATCAAGAAAAGCCTATACCAATCCCTCCTAGTGAGCAACGTTCTGGAGACCCCGCCAAAGGATATAATTATCTTACCACAGGCGATTTTATAAAAAGTGGTATGCCTTATAGTTACTTTAAACTATTATACCCAAAAGATAAGCACAATTACCTGAACCGTTCTGGCAAGAATGCCAAAGTACCTCCTGGTTTTAATGTGGTACAATCACCTAATAAAGTGGAAGTAGTGGTTCCTACCTGTTTACAATGCCACGCACAAGCTTTTGAGGGGAAACTATATGTTGGATTAGGAAACACTTTCCAAGATTTTAGTAATATTTCTAAAGCAAACAATATCATCAGTAATTTGGGGACAAGGTTAATGAAGACTTTCGATAACAAAAAGTATCAAGCTTCATTGCCCATTTTTAATTCGTTTGATGCTGTATTAGGTAATATTCAAACGGAAGTAAAGGGAGTAAATAGTGCCGATAAGCTTGCTACACTATTGGTAGCACACCGTGATCCCCAAACATTGGAATGGCAAAATAAACCCCTGTTGAATATTCCAGAAGAAGTAATACCTACCGATGTTCCTGCTTGGTGGCTATTGAAAAAAAAGAATGGTATGTTTTATAATGGCTTTGGCAGGGGCGACTTTGGCAAGTTTTTGATGTTAAGTAACATACTTACCGTAAAAGATAGTAATGAAGCACGCGAAGTAAATAGTCATTTTGGGGATGTCTTGGCGTATATTAAATCTATTAATCCACCTAAATATCCCAAAACTATTAACCAACCCTTGGCTGATGAAGGAAAAGTTGTTTTTACCAATAACTGTACTAAATGCCATGGCACTTATGGCAATAAAGGAAGTTATCCTAATTTGCTGATACCAGAATCAATCATCAAAACCGATTCTTTTCTGTACGCGAGTAACCAACAGAACCCGCAATTTATAGAATGGTTTAATAAGAGTTGGTTTGCACAAGGTGAAAACCCTGCAAAATTAGTACCCTTTAATGGATACATCGCCCCACCATTAGATGGTATTTGGATTACAGCACCCTATTTACATAATGGCTCTGTACCTAATTTACACGCATTGTTAAATAGCAAGGAGCGTCCTACTTATTGGAAACGCAACTTTAAAAAGCCCCAATATGATTATGAAAAAATAGGTTGGGTTTACGAAAAGACTAGTAACCCTAAAAGAATAACTGTTTACAATACCACCTTGCCAGGTTATGGAAAGGAGGGGCATTTATTTGGAGATAAGCTGAGCGAGCAAGAAAGGATAGCAGTAATTGAATATTTAAAAACTTTATAAAACTTTACGTACAGCTTGACTTAAACAACCAAATAAGTTGATTACAATTTAAACAATGCATTAAATCATATCCTTTAGCTTACTAATTACTATATCTATTTCTTTATGGTTATTAAATTTGCTAAATGAAAAACGAACAGTTATCTGATTTTGATTACTGTTAATCGCTCTTATTACATGACTATCTTGATCTGATCCACTTGAACAAGCACTTCCTCCGCTTGCGCAAATATTATTTATATCAAGGTTAAATAAAATCATTTCACTTTTTGTGGTTTTCGGAAAACTAACACTTAAAACAGCATATAAACTACTCCCAGAAACGTCCCCATTAAAATAAACTCCACTAATGTTTTTTTGTAGCTGTTCTTTCATATAAAGTTTTAAACTTTTTATGTAAGTACTATCGGCTACATAGTTGCTATTAGCAATTTCTAGCGCTTTTGCAAAACCCACTATTCCATACACGTTCTCGGTACCCGCACGCATATTCCTTTCCTGAGAACCGCCATGTACATAAGGCTTAACTTTTACATTTTCATTTATATACAAAATACCTACTCCTTTGGGTCCATGAAACTTATGTGCTGATCCATTTATAAAATGAACGGGGGTTTCTTTTAAATTAAAAGGATAATGTCCTACTGTTTGCACCGTATCACAATGAAAAATGGCATTATATTTTTTGCACAATTCACCCACGGTATATATATCTAAAAGGTTACCAATTTCATTATTGGCGTGCATTAATGTTACCAAGCACTTCTCATTACTTTCTTTTAATAACTCCCCCAAATTAGCCAAGTCAATATGACCATTAGGTAATAGTTTTACGTACGATAATGCAGCTTCTTTGTTGTTATTAAGGTATTCCACTGTATGCAAAGTGGCATGATGCTCAATTGTTGACGAAATAATGTGTTTACATCCCAAGTCTCTTACGGCAGAGGTAATTGCCATATTAGAACTTTCTGTTCCTCCAGAAGTAAAAAATATTTCGGCAGGATTAGCATTTAGTATTTTGGCTACTTGTTTTCGTGCATTCTCTACTGCTAACCTACACTCTCTTCCATAACTATATATTGAAGAGGGGTTGCCAAAATGAGTAGTTAAATAAGGCATCATGGCTTCTAGAACCAAAGGATCTAGGGGGGTAGTTGCCGCATTATCTACATATATTCTTTCTTTCATTTTATTTTACATTTTACAACGCTATTATAAACGATAAAAACTAGTTGTGATTTCACAAAAAAGATTTTATTGCTTTTCAGCCATTGCTTCACTAATGTCTTGCATCAACCTATTTGCAATATTTTGAGCAGTACTTTCATGCGTACTTTCCGAATAAATGCGTATGATGGGTTCTGTATTACTTGTTCTTAGGTGTACCCAATCATCATCAAACTCAATCTTTAAACCATCCTCCGTATTAATAGGCTTGCTTTTATACTTCTTTTTAATTTGGCTAAATACATATTTAACATCAATTCCCTTTTCTAATTCAATCTTGTTTTTACTTAAGGTATAGTAGGGATACATATTTCTTAACTGACGAACACTTTTCTTTTCGTGTGCCAAATGCGTTAAAAACAGGGCAATACCTATCAAAGCATCACGCCCATAATGTAAATCAGGTACAATAATACCTCCGTTGCCCTCCCCTCCTATCACAGCATTTGTCTCCTTCATTTTGGTTACCACATTCACCTCTCCAACTGCACTCGGAGTATATAAAGCACCATATTTAATAGTTAATTCTTTCAAGGCTTTAGTTGAGGACATATTACTGACCGTGTTGCCCAAACGATGCTTTAATACATAGTCGGAAACCGCAACTAAAGTAAATTCCTCCCCAAATAAACTTCCATCTTCACACACAAAACAAAGTCTATCCACATCGGGGTCAACCGCAATACCAATGTCAGCCTTTTTGCTTGTTACTTCTGTACACAATGCCCTTAAGTGTTGAGGTAAAGGTTCGGGGTTATGGGCAAACTGACCATTAATGTCGGCGTTTAAAACAGTATAATTTTTTAAACCCAACGCATTCAATAAAGCAGGTACAGCCGTAGCACCCGTACTATTTATTGCATCTACTATTATTTTAAAATTTGCATTTTTAATAGCTTCAATATCAACCAATGGATACTTAATTATAGCTTCAATATGGTGTTGCAACGCATCATTATCAACACTATAAACACCTAATTTATCAACAGCAACAAAGCTATAATCATCCGTTTCTGCCATTTTAAGAATAGCTTCACCATCTGCCCCACTTATAAACTCGCCATTTTGATTCAATAATTTTAAAGCATTCCACTCTTTAGGATTATGACTAGCCGTTAAAATGATGCCACCTGCAGCTTTGTGGAAAACTACAGCCATCTCAACTGTAGGGGTAGTACTTAAGTCTAGGTCAATTACATCTAACCCAAGCGCATTTAATGTATTTACTACCAACCCTTGTACCATTTTGCCACTAATACGACCGTCTCTTCCAATAACTATTGCTTTACTACCATTTGAGGCATTCTTTTTTACCCAGCTACCATAAGCGGATGTAAACTTAACAACATCAATAGGTGTAAGAGAATCTCCTACTGTACCGCCAATTGTACCACGAATACCAGATATACTTTTTATCAACGCCATACTTTTCAATATTTTAGATCCAAGGAAATTAGGGTGGCTGCAAACTTAAAGAAATCCACTTTGCATTGGTCTTATTTTTTAATCCTGAATAAACTATTGGCTGCTTGTTTAAAATAAAAAAGGTACAAGACAATTGTTTATCATTTATTGAAAGGAATCCTAAAATAAGAAAGAGCCCTTTAATTAAGTAAACAATACATCGAAAATTACATTTTATTACAATTCCTTTAATTCTGCATTTTTTGTAACCCAATATCTAAAGACTTAAATTGTATAATTATAGGTTCTTTTTTTGTGATGCTATTCCTGGCTTCTAAAGTTATGAATCTATTAATTACAAAAAAAGGTGCAACCATTTGATAGCTGCACCTTTTTTAAGAATTTAAAACCGAACTTAATAAAAGAATTGTTCTAATATTATTTTATCCTCTTTTACTTCACAAACACAAACCTCTTCAAAGGTTGTTCTACCTCTTCCTTTAAAAGTTGCATCAACTATCCATGTTAAGGCAAAAAAGTTTCCAGCAACAATTGGATCCGAAATCGTCATACCGTGAAATTCCTCAATGCTCTGTTGAAAATGGGTCATTTTAGTTTTTAGCGCAGCCAACCCAACCATTTCTACTGGAAACATATTGGCATTAGGCTCAATGCTTTTTGCTTCTACCGAATACATTGTTTCTTGTACTTCTGCACCCTTACCTTGTTTCCATAGAAATACCATGTTGTTTGCAACTTCTTGTGTTGTCATTTTTTTAATGTTTAATTATTATTAGTAGAATGTAATGATATCTAGTTTTAAGCCTTGCCATTAATTACGTCCTGCACGGACTTAGCAGTATCTAAAACCGTCTTTTCAAAAGGCATAGGTTGCCAATTAAACGTACGCTTTGTATCTGTAATATCAGCTTCTACGGTTATTCCTATAAAAGGCAGCATTCCTTTCATTTCAGCATTAAAGTTTGCCATAAGCTTTAATAAAAAAGTAGGTGCCAATTTGGTGCTTACTTTATTATAACCATTGGATTTCAAGATTTGTGTTAATTCCTGAAATGAATGTGCCTTTTCTGTTGTTACAATAAATCTTTTTCCATTAGCCTTTTCATTTTCTAAAGCCTGAACGTGTATGGCTGCAACATCCCGCACGTCCGACATAACAGAACCAACATCAGGAACCATTGGCATCTGACCAGCAATTAATTTTTTAAACATATCCATTGCTTCATTGCCCAAATTACTGGTAATTGTTGGTCCATAAATTGGCCCTGGATTAATAACAACCAATTCTAATTTATTATCGCCTGTTTGATTTTTAATAAAATCCCATGCACTCTTTTCAGCCAAGGTTTTACTCTTTAAGTAAGCAGTCACGTTCTTTGCTTTCACATCTGTCCAACTGTCTTGATTAATTTTAATGGAAGTTTTTGCTCCTCCAAACATTGCTCCTACCGAAGAGGTAACTACCACTCTTTTTACTCCGGCTTTCTTTGCGGCTTTCAATGCCCTAAGTGTACCTTCAACAGCGGGCTTTATCAAATCATTTTCATCCTTAGGTTCTTTTACGACAAATGGTGAAGCAACGTGCAATAAAAATTCGCATCCTTCAAATGCATTGTCCCAACCTTCATCTTTCATCAGGTCGAG
>Ga0007836_1000246_pt1 | contig 12726 bp, 11 predicted proteins | sample CryBogCBE23Oct07_FD_71205 | JGI IMG/M metagenome (GOLD analysis project Ga0007836, IMG submission 71205) | Freshwater microbial communities from Crystal Bog, Wisconsin, USA - CBE23Oct07 | ecosystem: Environmental > Aquatic > Freshwater > Lake | place: Crystal Bog, Wisconsin, USA | collected...
ACCAGTTTCAGGATTAATACCTGTAATATCATCAACATCAACAGGAGAAGGGAGGTAACGACAAACTGCATCTAAAGCTGTTTGTACACCCTTGTTCTTAAATGAAGAACCACACATCATTGGAACGATACTTAAATCGATACAAGCTTTACGAATCGCTTCGTGCATTTCATCTTCGGTGATGCTATTAGGATCATCAAAGAATTTCTCCATTAAGTTATCATCATATTCAGCAACGGCTTCAACTAAGTTAGCTCTCCATTCGTTTGCTTCATCAACCATATCAGCAGGTACAGGAATTTCTTTAAAGGTCATACCTTCAGTTTCCATATCCCAAATAACACCCTTCATGGTAATTAAATCTACCACACCTTTAAAATCGTCTTCTGCACCGATAGGCAATTGCAAAGGCACCGCTTTAGCACCCAACATTTCCTTCACCTGCGCAACAACCATTAAAAAGTCTGCACCAGAACGGTCCATTTTATTTACGAAACCAATACGTGGAACTTTGTAACGGTTAGCCTGGCGCCATACAGTTTCAGATTGTGGTTCTACACCATCAACCGCACTAAACAAGGCAATCAAACCATCTAATACACGCATTGAACGTTCTACCTCTATGGTAAAATCCACGTGACCGGGGGTATCGATAATGTTAAAGTAATAATCTTTTGTGTTTGCATCAGCAACCCCTTTGTTGGTAGGGAATTTCCATTGGCAACTAACTGCCGCAGAAGTAATAGTGATACCTCTTTCTTTTTCTTGCTCCATCCAATCGGTAGTGGCAGCACCATCATGTACCTCACCAATTTTGTGAATCATACCTGTATACCTTAAGATACGCTCGGTAGTAGTGGTTTTGCCTGCATCAATGTGAGCAGCAATACCAAAGTTGCGTTGTAATTTCAAATCCGCCATAACTCTGAGTTATTATTGTTTGTTTATTTTTTAAATTTAAATTACTTTCTAAAAAGTGGTGCAAAAGTAGGGGGTTTAGTATATTTAATGACGAGGGCAGTAAAATTGATTTTAAAAGATATTAAAAGAGTTACTTATGATGACAAAATTAGCTATACGCTTCTGTTTAAAAGTGTAGCTAAGTTAAAGAGGGCTTCACTTTATAAAAACCATCCTTTTGTAATAACATCAACTTAAGTTAAAGACATTGTTAGGTATTTTATTTTAGGAAAATGAACGTTAAAAAGGTGCATATAATTTTTTTCGATAATAACGAAACCCTATAAATGCCTAAAGCTCAAATAAGAATCGTGTCTTCTTACAAATTAAGCGAAGAACTTTTATGCACCCTTTTCAACTTTTTCTAATCTTTTCCTTTAATTTGCTTTAATGAATAAAATCATCATCACCATTGATGGATACGCCTCTTGTGGTAAAAGTACATTGGCAAAACATTTGGCAAAAGAACTTAACTATTTATTTATAGATAGTGGTGCAATGTATAGAGCAATTACCTTTTATTTTTTAAATAATAATATTGATTTTAACAATAAGGATAAGGTGCTAAATGCCTTACAAAATATTAATTTGTCTTTTAAATACAATGATGAATATGGCAGTAGTGATATACTACTAAATGGAGAAAACATAGAGGCAACCATTAGAGAAATGTGGGTTAATGAAAGAGTAAGTGAGGTAGCTGCAATTGAAGCTGTACGGACTTTTACAGTTGCGCAACAACAACAATATGCCATTAACAAAGGAATTGTAATGGATGGAAGAGATATTGGGACGGTTGTTTTTCCAGATGCTGAATTAAAAATATTTCTTACAGCCCAACCACATATTAGAGTAGAAAGAAGGTATGAAGAGCTGAAAAGAAAAGGAAAAGAAGTTAGTAAAGAAGAGATAAAGAAAAACTTGGAATCGAGAGATTATATGGATACACATCGAGCTATAAGCCCATTACGAAAAGCGGAGGATGCTGTAACACTTGATAATACAAATTTGAATCTGCAAGAACAAAAAGAACTTGTTTTAGGTTGGGCGAATAAAATAATTGCTAAAAATTAGTTTTTATAAATTAAGCAAGTCTATTATTTGCTGTAAATACAACGCATCAATTGTATCAAAATTATTTAGTTCCAGGCTGTCTACATCTAAAACCCCAATTACTTCGCCTTCTTTTAGCAAGGGTAATACTATTTCGCTTTTTGATAAACTGCTACAGGCAATATGTCCTTCAAACTTTTCAACATTAGGCACTATTATTAAGCTAGCCAATTCCCAGCTTTTACCACAAACGCCCCTACCTTTTTGTATTCTTGTACAAGCAACAGGTCCTTGAAAAGGGGCTAGTACTAATTCATTGCCTTTTACTAAGTAAAACCCCACCCACAACCACTTAAATTGTTCTTTTAAAGCAGCCGCAATGTTTGCTAAGTTGGCTATCACATCGTCTTCACCTGTTAACAATCCTTTTATTTGTGGTATTAATTCTAGGTATTGCTCTTCCTTACTTCCAGTTGCAATTAATAAATCGTCAGCCATAATTTTTATTACTTTAATGTGATAATCACTAATGATAAAATTGAATTATTAAAAAACAAATATAGTTAACGCCCCCTAAGCATAATTCCACTTATTTTAGCAAACTAAAATTGTTTTATGCGCATTATATCCTACAATGTTAATGGAATTAGGGCAGCTACAAAAAAGGGATTTATAGATTGGTTAGCAACAAATCCTGCGGATGTTATCTGCCTGCAAGAGGTGAAAGCAACTAAAGAAGATGCTGATGTTGCTTCTATTGAGGCGTTGGGCTATGAAACTTATTGGTTTTCTGCTCAAAAAAAGGGATATAGTGGTGTGGCCATCTTTACAAAGAAAAAGCCTAATCATGTTTATTATGGCGCAGGAATAGAACAGAGCGATTTTGAAGGAAGGGTAATAAGAATAGATTTTGATGAAGTTACTTTGATAAATGCTTATTTCCCCAGTGGCACAAGTGGCAATGAGCGACAAGTCTATAAATATCAATGGTTGAATGAGTTTTATGAATATGTTGAGGAATTAAGAAAGATTAGACCTAACCTTATAGTAACAGGCGATTACAACATAGCACATTATCCTGTAGATATCCATGATCCCAAAGGAAACAAAAATTCTTCTGGATTCTTACCCGAAGAAAGAGCTTGGATGGATAAACTAATAGCTTCTGGTTGGTTGGATTCTTTTAGATATTTAAATCCGGAGAAAAAGGATTGCTACACTTGGTGGAGCCAACGTTTTCCATCGGTGCGATTGCAAAATAAAGGTTGGAGGATAGATTATATTTGTGTAACCAACACATTAAAAGATAGATTGGTTGAAGCCTCCATCTACCCTGATATTAAACACAGCGATCATTGCCCCATATATCTTGAACTAAAAGAACAATAAAGATTCTATGTTTATTTATAATGTAACTACCCATGTTTCCCATTCAATAAAAGATGCTTGGTTGGCGTGGATGAAAAAAAAACATATTCCAGAAATATTACAAACTGAATGTTTTACTAAATATCAGTTTGTACGTTTGTTAGAAACTGATGAAACAGAAGGGCAAACGTATGCAACGCAGTATTATGTAGATAATGAAGACAAGTATAAAGAATATTTGGAGAAACATGCTCCAAGATTAAGGGATGATGCAGAAAAAAGCTGGGGCAACCAACTGATAAGTTTTAGAAGTATTATGGAAATTATTTAAAGAATTATCTTATTTTGTTATTATAGATGATTTTTTTGTGATAACTAGACTTTTAAATAGATAAATACAATAGATTTGTTGCATTTAAGCAAACTCAACCGCCAAATATGAATAAAGCTGACTTAATTACACAGATTTCAGAAGAATCTGGGCTTTCTAAAACTCAAGCAAACGCTGCTTTAGTTGCATTTACAAATGCAGTGAAGAATTCTTTAAAGAAAGGAGAAAAAGTAACTATTGTAGATTTTGGTACTTTTTCGGTATTCGAGAGGGCTGCTCGTAAGGGTAGAAACCCAAGAGCTAACACTGAAGTTTTTATTAAATCTAAGCGAGTAGCTAAGTTTAAAGCTGGTAAAGAATTAAGTTTAAGCGTGTCTTAAAAAAATAATACTAACTATTCATAACTATTTTTTACTTTTGCCGCTCACAATTACATTCAAGTATACAAATCATGGGAAGAGGAGATAAAAAAACAGCAAAAGGAAAACGTTTTAAAGGTTCATTTGGTAAAAGCCGCCCTGCAAACGCAAAAAAAAATACAGTTCCTACTAAAGTTTTAGTAGAAGAAAAAGTATCAGAGTAATTACAAGTATTTATACAGCATATAAGTATATTTTAACTGTAAATAAAAAAGTCTACGACAATAAATGTCGTAGGCTTTTTTATTGCCAAGAGTTTCCAATGCAATTCATTTTACATTAATCGTAATAAAAAAACCGATCAATCAACCTAAGAACTAATTATTAAAATTCGTTAATTTGGCATTACACTTACCGGCAATTGGTTTACAAAATAAATAACACTGAAATCTTTTATAATCAGGTATATTTTTTGTTTCTTGATCTGGAACTAGATTTTATTCCTTTCATTAAAATCATTTAATGAGGAATTTAAAAACAGAATTGTACAAAAGTTGTTAGTGTTGTCTTTAAAGGTTAGTTATGAAAAAGTTTCAAGCAATAATAAAATTTACAATGGACGATGAGTTCATGACTTTTGTTCCTCCTCACCGTACTTATATTAATTATTTAATCAACAAAAGCATAATTGATAGTTATGCGGTTAGTATGGAAACGCAAACATGTTGGATTACAATGAATTGTGAAACCAAGGCGGAAGCCGCAAAATATCTTGGCAAGTCGCCTTTGTACAAATATTGGACTTATGAAATAGAAGAATTGTTTGTTTATGATAGTCAGCATTATCGTTTACCCGCAGTGCAGCTTAATTAATTTATTGTAAACAAAAAATATTTCTTGCTGTTAATTCTAAAAAAAGATTTAATCATGGCATACCCTAATTTATCGCTAATTGAAGCACTTAGAGAAACGGCAAAACGTTTAAAAGAAGGTTCACCCTATGCATGGGGTAACCATGGTGTGTGCAATTGTGGTAATTTATTACAAGTGGTAACGCTATTAAAGCCCGAAGAAATATTAACTTATGCACATTCAGGTATTGGGGAGTGGACAGAACTTGCAGCGGAATATTGCCCTACTACAAATACGCCTATTAATCTTTTACTAAAAAAATTACAACAGCTAGGTTTAACGCCTACCGATATTCATAATGTAGAATACTTGGAAGATAGAGCCGTACTTGAAACTTTAGAGGGCGGTTTTAGATGGCTAAAAAGAAATAAACGGGAGGATGTAATTACTTACTTCGAAGCCTATGCTACACTGTTAGAAAACCAATTAATAGATAGTATTCAAATACCACAAAGCCTCCTTCAACCTGTTTATCATCAAATGGTAGAATCGTATTAAACCTAGGTAATACTAATTATTTTACTTCTATAGTTAGTAGCTTTCCTGTAAATATTACAGGAAAGCTACTTGTGTTATTATTTTTTTTTATAATATCATTTTGTTTTTTACCATTAATTATAACGGATGAACAATGTACTACCTCATTAATAACAAAGTTGTAAAGAGTACTTTTTGCTTTGCCATTATAGTTACCTCCATTTGATTGGATGCTGAAAACATAGCCCTTGTTTGCAACAGTTTGTGCCGAAAACTTAATTAATTGAAACTGCTTTGTTGCAATTGCATTTTTACTATTTCCATCATCTTCATACAAAGTATAAGAAGTTTTTTGCGCTGAAGGATAATAGTTAATAGTAAGTTTATTATTCTTTAAAGCAGTACTACTAGTATAGAAATCTTCATTGTAGAGAGGTAAAATAGAACCCGCTTTTACATAAATAGGTATGGCTTCCATAGTAACGGCTTCATTAAAATAGCTTTCCCCACTTCTTTTTTCATAAGTGTTGTAATTATACCAATCACCTGTTGGTAAATATACCTTTTTGGTGGTTGCACCTTTTTCTAATACTGGAGCAACCAATATATTTTCTCCCCAATAGTATTCATTACTAATAGAAGAAGCGATGGTATCCAATGGATGCTCGTAATACAATGGGCGCATCAGTGGTTGCTTATTTACTGTTTGCTGGTAAGCCAATGAATAGTTGTACGCCAAAAATTGATACCGTTGGTTAACTACATTTTTAGCCATTGTTCTATAAGGCTCGTCTATTAAAGCAGGTTCGCTAGGAAAACTAAATGCCGCTTTTTCTATATCATACAGCGCAGTACCATGTGGCCTAAATATGGGCGTAAAAGCTGCCAACTGTAACCAACGCACATACAATTCATTATCGCCTTCGCCACCCGCAAAACCACCTGCATCGCTGTGTACATAAGGAACGCCACTCATACTCATGCCCAACAAAACAGGAAGCTGTGCGCTTAACCCACTCCAACTTCTACTAACATCTCCCGTCCAAGGAAAAATACTGAAACGTTGTGTACCTGCAAAACCACTTCGGTTTAAACTAAATAATCTTTTATTAGGGTAGTTGGCAGCATATTTATCAAACAACATCTTGGTCCAATTATGCCCATAAGCATTGTGTACTTCGTCTGCACCAAAGAGTCTGGTATATCCTAAATCTTTTAAATGATGATAAAGCTTTTGCGGGTGCATTTCTGGCTCACCTAAATCGCCCCACCACGCTTCAACGCCCATGTCCATTTGCTTTTTATAGTATTGCCAAAACCAATTTCTGGCATCTTTTCTAAACACATCTACCAATCCTGCATTGCCAAAATAAAAATCGGTAATCTGGTAAGGATTCCCCAAACTATCAGTTGCTAAAAAAGGCTTAGCATTATTATATGCCAATGTATTCTTTACTATAAAAGGCTCCGTAACTAATATAGTGTTCACATTATCCTTTCTAAAACCTGCAATCATTTCTTTGGGGTTAGGCCATTTTGTTTTATTAATCCAATCTAGGTTGCCTAATCCATTTTTAATGCTATCACCAAACCAAAATAAATCGAAAATAATACCATCAACGGGTATATGTTCTGCTTTCATCTTTGCATAAATGTCAGTAACCTGCGCTTGACTAGTATATCCAAACCTACTCATCAAATTACCCATTGCCCAACGAGGTGGCAAGGGTTGCGAACCCGTAAGCGAATAATAATTGTGGAGGATGGCTTTATAATCTGCTCCTAAAATAACGTAAAAGATAAGTGCCCCACTACTTGCACCATATTCTAAGCTATTGTAACTTTTTTTACCAATATCTACATAACTCCTCGATACATTATCAAAAAGCAAAGCATATCCATTGGAGGAAGTAAAAAAGGGAACACTATAATTAAGACGATCAGCCCCTTCACTGTAACCATACCAGGGCGCATTGTATAAATCTAACTTGTAGCCCCGCCTGTTTAGGGGTAAAGCACGTTCACCCCCACCAAAAATCTTTTCATCATTGGTTAATGCAAACAAAAAGCCTTTGTAATTTTCTATTTCATTAATGCCATTAATGGTTACTTTATTGGCAATAATAATTTTATCATCCACCACTTTAACTAATGGGTTACTTAAACCAACTTTAGGTTTTAAGATAACAGCATCGCTAATTGCTTCGTTGGTTTCATAACCTGTGGGCTTATAGGTAGCTTTAATTATAAAGGGCGTTACCTGTTGAAAAGTAAATTTTCCATTTTTATAATTGATTGAGAGCTGTGCAAAAGTTTGACAAGTAAGTAATACGACAAACAATATAAGACCATTCTTTTTCATCATAGCAAATAATTATGCTATAAAAGTAACAGAAGCGAGGGAATATTAGGTAGAGAAATTACAAAAAGGATTATTTTTTTTAGTTGATTTTCTATAAATAGAACATGTTGCAAATCGATGAAGTTTGTATGTTGAACCTTACACCAATGTAGGACACACCTATGAACATTGTAGGACAGACCTACAAACATTGTAGGCAAATCGATACCCAGAGTAGGACACACCTATGAACATTGTAGGACAGACCTACGAACATTGTAGGCAAATCGATACCCAGAGTAAGACAGACCTACGAACATTGTAGGCAAATCGATACCCAAAGTAGGACAGACCTATGAACATTGTAGGCAAATCGATACCCAAAGTAGAACAGATCGATGAAGAGTGTAGGCAAACCGATACCTTATGTACATCGCGTCGATATTTATTGTAGGAAAAATAAATTTTTTATGTACTACAAACCTAACCAGCACCTATATTATTCACTTCTACTCCCTAACCATTTTTTTATTTCTTTTCTTGGTCTTCCGTTTGGTTCTATTATGCTAAACTTCTCATCTAAATCCCATAATATTACAGGTATGTTTAACCCATCCATAATACTAGTAATGTCTTCTAAATAATTTTTTCGGTATTTGTCTTCAGCCAAATTTATTACTCCTGCCTCCGTACATATTAAAATCATATTTCTTTTCTTGCATTCGTCTGCAATGCGCCTCAACCTTAATGCTATATATTCTTTAGTGCCTTCTGCAGGGTACTTGGTATAGTCTTGCTCTACCGCCGACCCTATTGATGACTTGTCTAAGTTGGGCATTTTCTTTTTATTATAGGGGTAAGGAATATGTGTAATATAAGCACGGTCTTTTACCCACTCTGCTCCTTGATGTGTAAAAATATAAGGTTCATAAAAATGAATGGTGTACAAAAGTTTATCATCATTAAGCTTGCTTAAGTCTAATAATTCATCGGCATTATTATAATTAGTACCCCCAACAATATAATAACGCTCTTTATCTTCCCATCGTAAGCCATTTATTATATAGTTTATATCTTCTTTCCAAGCACTACGTTCTTCTGTGGGTTCATTATATAATTCAAAGAATAAAGATTGGTAGCCCATGCCTCTAAATTTATTTTGCATTTGTTTCCACATCCACATAATTCTGTCTCTTTCACTCCACCTGTTATCGCTACCGTAATAAACCTTTCCATAGTGATAGGTAATAATTAAATTCAAGCCCAATTTATCGCAAGTATTAAAGGCATTCCCTATTTTATCTAAAAGTTGTACTTGAAAATTAGAGGAGTTGGGTTGTAAATACATATCAAATGCAACAGGAAGTCTTACGGTTTTAAACCCCATCGCTTTTACTGAATACAGTTTTGGTGTAATATCGGTATTCAATAATTTCTCTGTAGTTTCCCATGTATGCTCAAGTAGTGATATATTTACACCTTTGCCCAATAAATGGTCTATTTCAATGGTTTTGGTGTTATTAAACTTCGAGTTATCCACACTTTTAGCAAATACGAAGTTTTTATTGGCTAACAATAAAACCATTAATGTTACCGTTATATTAATAATATTTATTTTCACAAAAATTTGAGTAATTGACTGCATAGCCCCTAACATGTTAAACGATTTAAAAATTTCTTTTGTAAATATAGATCAACAGAGTTTATCAGATGAACTGAAGGCTAAAGCGAAATATTATGCTAATGTAGTACATTGGACATTAATTTATGCATTGCCGCTGTTTTGGCTATTAGATTATTCTTTTTTATCTTCAGATTGGGTGTCTTTATTGCTCATCAGGATAATAATTGTTTTTTTATCTCATGCCATCTATGTATATGGTGGGCTTAAAAAGAACAATTGGGATATAGAAGTTACCATGTCCTTCGTTATAGGTTTAAACACTGTATTATATGCTGCTATTTGTGCAACATTACCTATCTCGTTTATGTTGCCCTATTTTTTGTTGTTTGCAGTATTTTTGTTATTATTAAACATTGTAATATTTTGGAAGCCATTTTATTCAGTTATTCAATGTTTTATTGCCTACTTCTTAATTATAGTCCTCTTTAAACTTATAAATAAGTATGATGGTTTTGATGCTTTAGTAAATAATGGCGGTGGCGTTTTCTTTGTACTTTCTTTGTTTTCCTGTTTGTTTGGTTTTAACAGATACCAGTTAGGAAATAGAGAGATTGCAAAAAACTTATTGATAGAAATGGCAAATAATAGGCTAATTGATCAAAATGAAAAGATTATTTATCAACAAAATGAAATAAAAGAAACCAATAGAAAGCTAAATAAATTAAGTGAATATCGTTTTAATACCATCAACATGATTCTTCATGATTTTAGGAATTTTACAGGGTCTATACAAATGTCTCTTGACATCCTAAGAGAAACGAATAGCAACTTAACCCCCGATCAACAAGAGGTGCTTGGGTATATTGGAATAGGTAATGACAAGATTAAGTATTTGTCCGAAAAGATGGCTTCTTCTGCTACATCCGATAAAAACGAAATTGAATATAATTATTCATTGATAGATTTGGGTAAAGAGGTAGAACAGGCAACGATGAACCTAAATGATGCCGCTACTATTAAACAAATAAAGCTTCAACTAAATATAGATCCATCCCCAACAATGGTGCATCTAGACAAATTATTTTTAGATCAGTTACTAATTAAACTATTTACAAATGTGTTACGCTATTCTAGTAGTAACACTATTATCACCGTTCACTTACACAAATTGGATGGCAAAGCAATTGTTGATTTGGCAAATAAGGGAAAACTATTGGGTGACGAAAAATTAAATGAGCTATTTAATTATCATGATATTAATGATGCCAACCTACATGAGTTGATTTCACAAACAGCCTCGGGCTTCGCAGTATCAAAAAAGCTAGCCGAACAAATGGGAGGAAAATTAACATATAATAGTAACGAGATGACTGGAAATTTCTATCGTCTTGAATTTAATCTTTCTAAGTAAAAAAAATAATATGAAGTTCAGATTTATCTTAGTTGTTGGGCTCTGTATGAGCATATTTAATGTAAGGGCGCAATCAATTCGTTCTTTTGAGTCAATGGGTTATGAAGATCAAGACGTTCGTGGTATTGGTGGTTCGTTAACATACTACATTAAAGTAAAACCCGATGATGATGTTAACAATAGTAAATTGGTGCTAAACTTTTCAGCCTCTCAAGTACTAAATCCAAAAACATCTTTCTTAGTGGTGAGTATAAAAGATTTACCCATTTATACGCAAAGAATAACAGTTTCCCCTACGGATACCATGTTTAGGATAGAAGTACCCTTAAACCAATCTGAAATACAACCCGATGGTAGATACATAAAAATGAAAGTAACTGCCTCTATGAGTATTAGTGATGAACAATGTAAAGACATTGATAACATAGCAGTATGGTTGAGTATAAAAAACAGTTCTTATCTAAGTTTTGTTAGCCAAAGTGTGGTAGGTTATCAACGTAGTTTAAAAGAATGGATTCAAGAATTTACCTCTGTATATTCACCCGCCACATCCGATTTAACCGATTTAACTGCGGGAGGCCTTGTATATACCATTCTAAAACAAGCTACACAGAAAGATATTTACACGGGTGTTTACTCTAGTAACGATTCCTTACCTTATGGAGTAATTACTGGAGTTTCGGACAAACTACCGTACTCTGTACGCCAAGTACTTCCATCAATGTCTAAAGGTCAAGGTTTAATTTCATTGGCCCGTGTAACCACAGGTTCTGGCTTAAGAACCGTAATGGTGGTAACTGGTGCAGATGCAGATGGTTATAAAAAGGCTGTTAATGCACTAACAAGTAATAAAAGATTAAATAGTGCTTTTTCCGAAAAGATGCTAGTAGATGAAGCTGTACCAAGCTATGCCGGTGTGGAGAATAAATCGCCTTTAATTACCTCTTTAGAAAGCATTGGAGGTACCCCTAATTTGTTGGAGGGTATTGGTTCTTTAAAAAGTAAATACAACTTCTCGTTAACAGAGTTTAATGCAATACCTAGCAAACTTACTTTTCATTTGGAGAGTTATTTTTCTGCCCTAAAACAAGATGATAGAGGATATATTAACATCTATCTAAATCAAAATTTGGTTTATAGTTCAAATCTTATAAACCGAACAAGCTTTATTGAGGACATTGAACTAAAACCGTATATGCTTAGTAAATTTAACTCCTTAGAGGTTGAGTTTAGATTTAATCCGTTAACAAAAACTTGTGAAGGTGGTTTTAGTAACTTCTTTGCCTTTATAAATGTAAAAACGTCTACCCTTACTTTTATGGGCGAAAAGGAAAATAAATTTTACAGCTTCTTTAATTTCCCTGCAGAGTTTAGAAAAGTACCATCTAAAATAATCATATCACCATCTTTATATAATTCAAATATTGTTTCCTCTATTGGTGAATTATTTTATCAGTTAAATGCTCCTTTTAATGCCAATTATAATAAAATAATTGTACCTCCTTTGGTTGCTTCCGATAAAACAACATGGGATGACATGAAAGGATTTAACATTATTGCCTTGCTAAATAGAGCGGATCCTTTTGTTAAGGCCAATTTTACACTGCTTCCCGTTAACTATAATAAGGATTTTCAATTATATAAGGATAATGATGGCAAGTTAACCTACTCCATCAATGATTTTTCTAGTAGTGGCATGGCTCAAATTTTTAAGGAGCGTGGAAGTACTATATTACTTGTGACTTCTTTAGGTGCTGATAGTACCAATAAAACTGCTTTTGAAAGTGTGGTTAAAAACTTTAGTACACAGCTTACCGAAATAGAAAGTAATGTATGTATTGCTAATAGCGGTGGAAAAAGTAACTACTTCTTTAAATTGCCAGAAGATAA
>Ga0007836_1000248_pt1 | contig 12664 bp, 5 predicted proteins | sample CryBogCBE23Oct07_FD_71205 | JGI IMG/M metagenome (GOLD analysis project Ga0007836, IMG submission 71205) | Freshwater microbial communities from Crystal Bog, Wisconsin, USA - CBE23Oct07 | ecosystem: Environmental > Aquatic > Freshwater > Lake | place: Crystal Bog, Wisconsin, USA | collected...
TTGAATTTGCCACCCGATAACGTCATTGTAAGGCACGAGAAATCTCATTCTGAATAAAAGAAAGGCATTTTCAAATTTGTTTACTGCCTCTGGTTAGATTTCTCGTGCCTCCAAATGACGATTTACGTTACACCTGATACCTGAAAATATAGCTAATTTCAATTTCCGAAGAGGTCTAATAAATGCGGCAAAAAAGTTACCCCCTCACCACTAATCACCCACTACTATCCTCATGCCTTCGCTATGACTTGTAAACTCGGGTGCATACATACATTGAATATTTGCAGTACCCATACTAAAAGTACCAGTATGTGTGATGTATACAGGATACTCAAAAATGTAGGTTCCCTTTTGTAAATAACTGATAAAGAAGTTGGTACTTGCATCTTTTGTAGCTTCATAATAGCCTAATCCATCCTGCCATTTATAACTACTCAACACATTTTCGGGTTCCATCGTTGCCGCACGACAATCTTTAAGGTGCAAGTATTCCATACCTCTATCACTGTGTAGTTCTAACCTAATCACTACTTTATCACCCACTTTCAATTTGTCAGTATCATTTACAGGCGTCAATACTTTTCCCTTATCTGTGTTTCTTTCAATAAAGATCTTTTTCTTAATAGATAGGGGAGTAGTAGCATGGGTAATCTTATCCATGTCCTCGAAGTACTGCCAATATACCGCCCCATAACTAATGCTTTTGTCTTGTTTAGTAAGTGGTTCATTTTTTAAATCATAGCTTTTGGTAGTAACGGTAATCTTACCCATTGATGGGTTTACTTTATCACCCTCTATTCTTTGCTTAAAATAACCTGTTCCTGCTGCACCATTTTCAGTTGCAGCAGTATATTGCACCTTGCCTAAATTAATATTCATGGTTTTGTTCTTATCCAACAAATCATCTTCACCCATTAAAAGGGCATAACAGGCATCGGCGGTAGCAATTGTTGTTTTCCAATTATTTGTTTGTTTGTTAAGCACTAACCAAGTTTTCATTTCGCTAATAGCATCACTTATGGTTGCATTACTTTTATACCCCAATAACTCATTATAAAACGCAATCATTGCACTCTCATATTCTACCGGGTTCTGGTACCAGAAACAGGTAGAAGTCTCCTTCCAATACATACCGAGATGGTTGTGAATGGCATTTTCGGAAATAGAAGGAAGAATGTTTTTTAGGCTAAAATCAGCTTCACCATTTCGAGCAAACGCTATTCCTAATAAAGCCTGATTATAAAGGTTTTGTTTCACCCAATATTTCTTACCCTGGTTATAATAGTAGCTGTACGGCACATTATCTTTTGGTAGAGCATCTTTCCAAAAACTGCGCATATATAAGTATTGTACCTGGGTATGACCAATATTATTCTCCTTCAAATCAACTTTATGCGTTATTAACCATGTATAATCTTCTTTTAACTTAGCATCTACATATCCTAAACCATGGCTAATAAGGTAAGCTAGTTTGTTATTCAATTCAGGGGTTAAAGCTCCTGCCTTTTGTAGTTTTCCAATACCCGTTAAAATGTAATTGGTAATATATCTATCCTCATTTCCACCTTTAAACCAAGCAAAGCCTCCGTTTTCCGATTGCATTGCTTTTAATTTTTCAATAGCAGCAGTGGTACTATTCGCCATCTTTACCATATCGAACAAAAGGGCAATATTATGTTGCTGTTTACTTTCGTTTTGAGCATCCAATACCCAAGGGGTTTCCTCTAGTAGAATTTGTTTCAACTCCTGATTCTTGCATAAGTTGCTTATTAGGGAGGAGGAATCTTTCATCCATTGTGCAAATACAGCTTTAATTCTTGGATGTTTTGCCACAATAAAAGCAGCTAAGGCATTGGCATAAAAGCGATTAAAAGTCTGTTCGGCACATTCGTAAGGATATTCCATTAAGTAAGGTAATCCTTGAACGGCATACCAAACAGGATTGGGCGTACACTCAACGGTAACCGATTCATTACTCAAAGACTTGCTTCCATTATTACCCGATAATAGCTTATCGAAGGTTAAATGTACCGTTGTATCGCCCTTTACAAGAATGGGCATACTCTCGGTAACCAATTGTCTGTTGGTAACTACAGGTATCATCTTCTCTTCCCCATCGCTATAGTTGCCTGCCCTTGCTACCACCTTCCATAACAGCGGTTTGTTATAATTAAACGGAATATTTATAGGGAACTTAATAGCTGTACTTTGATTGGCGCCCACTGTAAAGGATTGCAAAGGATGGTTGTTTTGAAAAAAGCCATTTACCTCCTTTTCGGTAAGGGCATCCACTAATTGGAGACTCACCTGACCATTTAATTCTTTATCGCTCAAGTTACTAATCTTGGTACTAAAATCTAATTGATCGCCCTCCCGCATGAATCTAGGGGCATTACTTTCAACCATCAATGTCTTCTGGCTGATGATGCTTGCACTTTGGGTGCCAAACTGTAGGTTTTTGGTATGGGCAAAACTTAACCATTTCCACTCCGTTAAAGCATCGGGCATGGTAAAACTAAAGGAATAGTTACCCGCAGTATCGGCATATATTGCTGGAAAAAAGAAGGCTGTTTCATTGAAGTTGGTACGGATAGGAACAGGCTTATTTTGTTTACCCTTCTTTGTAGTGATGATGACAACACCATTTGCTGCTTTAGAACCATATAAGGAAGTGGCAGCCGCATCTTTGAGTACATTGATTGATTGAATGTCTTCAGCATCAATATTGTTTTTGTTGTCACTCAGCACGCCGTCTATCACATATAAAGGGTTACTGCTCGAAGTAGTTGACGTGGCTCCTCTTATGGTAATTTTACTACTAGCTCCTGGTAAAGCTTTAGTAGGTACAGATGCAACAAAAACAGCACTATCTTCAACTATAACCCCGCTATTGGCCATAGAGGAAGTAGCCTTTGCCATAAGGGGGTATCCTCCTGCACTTGAACCATTTTTAAAATAAGCCTTTCCTTTGTAATATTTTGCATAATGTCTTCTAGCTCTATTATGTATTTCCCTCTCAAAATCATTCTCTACTAACTTATCATAGACTTTATTAAACTCTTTGGAAGAAATGTAAATATCATTTCCATTTGAATTTATTTCTTCAAAGCCTAATCCTTTTGTCCATGTTTCACTAAAATAATGTGAAGGCCAGATATAAGGTTCATTTAAAGAATGCCCCACAAACTGATCTAAAGAAGCATCATACATTGTTGCCAATAATTCGGCAGCTACCTTATCTCCCTTATTATCTTTTACAGTAACTGTAAATTGTTCCTTACTTGCAGGTTCTGTTTTATTACGATAGGTTGCATAATTAACAGATAATTGTTTATTTGTGAAAGGAACATAAATGGGGTAGGTATTGGTATAAACCCGATTGTTTTGTACAAATATTTCTTTAATACTAAGCCCCCCTCTGTCCGCTTCTGTTGGGGTATATTCAAGGGGGTGGATGCCTTTTATACGATTAATTATTTTTGTATCCTCATAATCATTGTCTCCATTAGCATTTTGATGAACAATTTGCTGTAATACCGTTAGTTCTTTATGAGAACTGCCCACCAAATAAGTTGCTGTCTCTCCAGGCTCGACCGTTTCTTTTATTGTGTAATTAAAATAATTTTGCGGATAAGACAATTCTTTTGTATCAAATACTTCAACATACTTTACAACAGTAAGTGGTTCTCCGTATTTATCTGTAACTTTTGCTTCCATCTTGTAATAACCTGCTTTCAGTTTGTCCTTAACTAATACATCGGTTTGGTTTGCGGTATTTATTTGTTCATTTAAAATAGCATTTTCTACCTGCCAGTTCGCCGTATTGTTATCATCATTATAGTCATCAACAGGAAAGGCTGTTTCATAACTTGTTCTATCCATTACAAACACATCCGCCCTATCCCATAATCTTTGTCTAATAATCTTATTGGGCGTTTTTAAAGGATATATTTTTATTCCTACAAGTGCATCCTCTTTTTCGTCAGCAAGATTGGACGTGTTGATACTAATTGTTTTTAAATCTTCTTTACTAGATATAGAGGGAACATTAATTTTTAATTGTAATGCCTGATAACTTACGCTAACCTCTTTCTTTGTCGTTCTAGTTTCTCCACCTCCATCTGTAACAGTAGCCTCAATTGCATATTCAAAAGTTGGGTTGGTTGCTTTATCTACACCCTTATCAGGTAGTGCAGCAAACTTTATGGTAAACTTGCCAGATGCATCTGTGGTAACAGATCCATGGGATATTTCCATAACATTACTTGGTCTTCTATTCCACCAACCATAATAATCGTAAGGATACCTTGTTGTTCTTTGCACATTAAAGGCAACTTTTGCATGTTCAATCGTGTTTCCAGCAAACGCTTTCGCAGTTCCAATGATGGTAATCGTATCATTTAAACGGTAACTCCCTTTTGGATTATTAAGAGAAACCTGAAAAGTGGGTCGTTTATATTCTTCTACTTTAAAGCTTACATTGCCATTAATGTCATCATAATTTCTGCTATCAATGGTTATACTACAATTTCCTGTTAAAAGGTTGGTAGGCAATTGAAATTTGCCATTAATAGAACCATACTCATTTGTTACACATTTAATGCTATCAATAATTTTATAGTTAACATCTCTTAAAAGCACATTTATACTATCCTTAGTATTATACAACAGGTGTACTCCATTTATTTCGGTGGTTAATATGATTGCTTTAAAATATACTGATTGACTAGGCCGATAGATAGCCCTATCTGTAAAGAAGGTAGCTGATACGTTTTTATGTAAGATAGTTTGGTCTTGATGATATGCATTAAAATATTGTGACTGTCTGATGTGCAATTGGTCGGTAGCCGTCTTGAAGGATAAATCTAAATAATGATAATCATTTTCATTGTAAAATAGGTTAGCTAAACTAAAATAACCATTTTTATTAGTTGTTCTTTCTGCTTTTAAATCGTAGTGTGAACCATTGCCTCTTTTATTGCTTACGCTTTCTAAAATTTTTACCTCAACATGTTCCATCGGAAAACCAGTTTCCCTATTCAACACATAATAGTCGTTGTCATGCCCTTTTACATAACTGATATTGGAAACGTAGAAATAGGAAATGGTCATCTTATCTTTCTTTCCATTATAGTATTTGCCTGTACTTGTTACCAATGCATACGAACCAACAGGAAGGGCATGAATCTTTATTTCGGTTGAATGTTCTTGGTAATCTTTTGTTTGTGGTAACCATTGCTTAAATGTCTTTTGTGGAATTAACCCCTTTACATAATCCCAAACTTCATTGTTATAAGTATTTAAATTCCAAATTTTATTATCATTGGTAACATTAAAAATCTTACCATAAAGGGTATCCGTATTTCTACAGTTAACCAATGCCCTAAATGGTTTACCCATTTCATTTACCTGTTCTGCTTTAATGTTGATGCTCTTTTCTTTAATGCTCGATAGTAGGTTTATCAAATTAGCCTAACCCTCACACTTGATGCTTGTATCTATCAATACTTTATCAATTATTTTCATAGCATTTACATACCCATACCTGTTAGTGGTATCCCCAAAGGGTTTATAGGTTTCAGCTTTGTCTGCTTCAATCTTTGCTAATAAATACCAAGCCTGCAATGCCTCTTTTTGATGCGGATATTTAGTTACGATACTATTTAAAGCCTGTTGATAAAACACATCCTTATCACCAAATGCACTATTTTGATGCACCCATTCTATTCTTTCTAAATCAACATCAATTAAGGCTTGTATATTGTTTTGGGATTGATGAAATGCAATCAGTTGTTTAAATAATTGCAATGCAATCAATTGATGCGAAATTGAATCTTTTGAGTTAAATACAGTCTTAACAAAATCTGAAGCAGGCAATAATGCACTATTATCATCTACTATAAAGGCGTAAGTGGGCTTGGTAACATAAGCCTCGCTCGATTTAAAATAATCTAATGCTTGATGAGCCAATAAATCGAACAGGGTTGGGCGCAATTCTCTTGAATTTCCTTTAATAATAATTGCATTAAACAATGGTAGTTTAGTTTGTTGCAAAACAGAGGCAGCTTTAATAGAAAGTAAATAATGTTGAGAGATTGCTGCATTAAAATCATCGGCAGTCCAAGTATTAAGATCCTCTTTTTTAAAGTTAATGGTATTGCTTCGGTTATAATAATGCCATCTATTGTTATCGAAATAGGTTTTGTATTCAAAGGCAATTAATCCTTCTAAGAGACTTTTTACGGTTATATCAGTCGTCTTTTGTAGGGCAGAATCAACGATACCAATACTTTTGGTTGGGTCATTTTCGGAGGTAGTTTCTTCAAGATTAATGCGATAGACCAAACATTTAATTTGTTGTGCAGCATCTTTTTTTTCAATAGCAACATTTAAAAGACTATTCACCTTTTCTATGGCGGTTTGTGTAAGGTTTTGTTCAGCAATCAACGAATCGATTTCTTTCCATTTTTTACTATATAGTGCATCATTGTTTTGGGAATAGATAAAGGTGCTGATAAGCAGGAGAGTACTCACAGTAAGCAATTTGTTTAAAAACATAGGAATAATTAATTTATCGGTAAATGTAAGAGATTGGGGGTTTCAAAAAGCTAAAAGGGAGGTCTAAAGTTTAGGACTAGCTTATTTGATAGTTTTAAAAATTGTTATTAAAGGCTTGGAATCTATTTTGATAATTATAGCAATTCTCTTGTACTAATATTTTCATTTTCAAATTTATCTTATCATTACAACAAATAGACGCGTTTGTTTTAAAGCTGATATAGGTAAATCTCCCTTTTTCCTACACTTTTATCAACTCCTTTTGAGGAAAATAAGATACTTGTATTAAAATAGGTTTTCCTAATTGTGGTGTACTAATCCAACCCACGATTACCTTATTGTAAACACCAACTCTACAGAGAATAATGCACATTTAAGCATCGTTGATTTTACGGGTAAGGTGTACCTACAGAAGCAAGTTAAAAATGGCATTAATAAATTATTAATTAATAAGCTTCCATCAGGTATGTATCAGGTAGTCATATTTAGTAGTGAGGGTAATAAAAAAGCAATTCCTTTTATTATTGCTAGATAAGATTTTGGGTAAAGTTTAAATTACTTCATATAACTAATGATTTTCAATGTATTTATTAAAGCCAGATTCTCTTAAATTATGATTTCAGCCTCAGCTTAAAGTAGGCTGAGAATGAAGAAAATAGACATAATTAATTTTGTTTAGATTGGCTATAACCGACAGCGTTTCCTTGAATATACTAGTCTATAAACTTTTTGTAAACTAGTTTGAGAAGAAGATTGCTTTTTAAAACATTTATCGTGGTTAGGTTTTATGTTTAAATCTTATATTTTTGGTTTTTATTTAATTTTAACAACGCAAATAAAATCATATCTACAATTTAAAAAATGGATATCTGCTTTTATTGCGCTTCAATATATTTCTTAATACAGATAAATTATACCCTATTAATATGCTTCAAGTTTTTATACAGCTAATTATTACGTTTTTTATAGTCATCAGCTTTGGGGTTTATTTTGCGAGCATCCTACAACAATCTTTTTCTAATCCCATCAAATATTTATTCTTCGGTTTTTTTTGTATTACAATCCTTGTTTCTTGTTGGCATTTCTTTTTACCGGTTAATCAAATAGCTTTTTTCTCTTTTTTAGCTTTCTCCATTATAATTTATATACTAAAAGAAAGAAATAACATAAACGCTGTCTTAAATAAAATTTATTTAATCATCAAGCTACATAAATGGATTTTTATTCCTTCCTTGATGCTTACAGTTTATTTTTCTAGCCTCACTTCCATTTTTTATGACGAGGGATTGTACCATGCAGGATACATTAATTGGATAAATAAATATCCTGTAGTAAAAGGATTAGCAAATTTGCATTTTAGATTTGGCTTTAATAGCAATTGGCATTTATTAAGTGCTTTATTTAATGGTTACAATGTTTTTAAAACTACCTGTAATTCTATCAATTCTACACTTATGGTAGGGTTTACTCTTTTTTTCCTTTACGAAAAATCAATTACCAATAATGTCGCAACAGCTTTGCTCTATTTTCCATTATTAATAATCTATTATCTAATTGCCCCTTCGGCAGACTTAGTTATTTATTTTTTTGGATTGGCTTTTGTTGTCTCTCTTTTTAATGGTGAGACCTTTGAAAAAGATGATTCCTTTTGGTTTTATGCAATTTCATTCTTAGTTACTGTAAAAATCAATGCTGCTATTCTCTTATTATTTTTTCTTTTATATTGTTTCTTTTCTTTTAAAAATTACCTCGAATTTAAAAAACATTTGGGGGGGATAGTCATTTTCAGCACGTTATCAGTTGGTTCTTGGTTTGCAACCAATTTGATTCTATCAGGGTATTTGATATTTCCTTATTTACGACTTAATGTAACACATTTTAAATGGTTGGTAACTCAAGCTGACCAAATTATTACCTTGGAGGGAATTAAATATACCCCCCTAGTAAAGTGTACAGGTATCAGTTATGAAGAAGCTGAAAAGCTTAGCAAGCTTCAGCAACTTATTTTATGGTTTAAACATGTTCGAATTGTTGAGAAGGCAATAATTTGTACTTTTTTAATTAGTAGTATTTGCTTGGTTGCGGTAACACTTGTTAGAAAAAGCTTAAATAGAATTCTAATAGCAATAGTTACTTTATTAAGTATTGTTTTTAGCATTTTAATGGTGCCTGATTTGCGATTTTTTGCAGGTATTGGGTTTGCAACTGTGGCTTGCCTAATAAGCTGCCTACCTATTAAACTGCCTATTAAATATACCAAATCAATCATAAGTTTTGCTATTATACTACAATTCTTTATTACAATTGGGTTATATATTCATTTGTATCCAAAAATTTTAGATAGTCCGCACAAGTCACTTTTTAGTTTTATAAACAAACAACCTTACTATTATTCAAAATTTGACACCACACAAATTGACGGTCAGCGAGTTTTTATTCCTGCTAGGAATGAATTTTCTTGGGATGTAACCCCGAGTATGCTTAAAGCAGATACTAGCTTACACCTATTAGGCAAAGAAATGAGTGATGGATTTTATAAATCTAATACAGTTAATAAACGAGTTAGATAAACTTTTAGAGAATGTTAACTAAGGTACAAATGCTTTTCTATAAGATAACAACTCAACTGTAGCTAGGTAACATACTTATTTACACCAAACAATACCCCTTTACAAAAAAGGTGTTGTGCTAAAATGGTAACCCAATACCAAGTTGAACTCCAAAGTTTTTAACTCTAGTACCATTAGTTCTAGTACTTGTCCATTCAAAAGTGGATGGTTTCATCCAGCCATTGTTTTCCAAACGAGCAGGGTCTTTTAGCTTATAGGCAAAATCAACTCTAATTAAAAAGTACGAAAAATCAACCCTAACTCCTGTACCTACGCCAACCGCCAAATCTTTTTGTAAATTATTTAAACTAAAAGTAGCAGAAGGATCATCCACCTGTTTTTTAATGTTCCAAATGTTTCCTATATCGCTATAAATAGCACTTCCTACTTTTACACCATTAAAGGTGGCAACAGGAAAACGATATTCAAGATTAGCTTCAATAGTAAAATCGCCAAAACGGTCGGTATAACCATTCGTTATCGTATCGGAAGCTAAAGAAGAACCTAAACCAAGTTGCCGTAAACCCCATGCACGCATACTATTAGGCCCACCCAAAAAATATTGTTTAAAAACGGGTAGTGTTTGTGTGCCTATTGGTAAACCAACACCTGTAAACAATCGTGAAGCAAACTCTGTTTTCGTATATCTTTTTAGATAACGATACTCACCTTCAATCTTATTATATTCAAAAACATTGTTAGCAACATTGGTAAATTGATTGATAAGAAATCCACTTTCTTCGTAGCCTAATCTAAAATAGTGACTCTTAGTAGGATCTTTTTTGCTTATGAATGTTTTAGAATAAGATAAACTTATACCTGCAACCTTGCCATTTTTAAAAGAATTTCTAAGAAATGGGTTGGTTTTAAAAAGAGTATCCAAACCAGAGAGGCTATCTACTTTATATAACTCAATATTAATGGGTTTAAATAACCACGTATTGTTTCCTTTACTCCATTGGTAACCCCAATTGGCAGTAATAGAGTTTAGTTTGTACAAATCTTTTCTATCAACATAAGAGCCTGCTAAGGTAAAAAGTGTTCGTTTGTTATCTAGTTTTGATAAAGCATGCCAATTTTTAAAAGGTTGTATTATTCTTGGAAAACTGTAGGTATGACTTAAGCTTACTTGCGAAGTTTGTAATATGGAATTTGACGATGTACTGTTTAATTGTTTATCTAAGTTAAGTTCTACGCCAAAACGTAAGGTAGTTAACGATTGTATGGCTTGTTTCCAGATGTTTCTGTTTTTGTAACTAAAGTTAGTTGCAATACCTAAAAGGTTTCCCGACCCAATATCGCCGGTATTTCTGCTTAATTCCTGATCAATAGTAATTCCCTGCTTTTTTTCGGGAACCATAAAAATGTATAAATCAACACTATCTTTTCCTCTAAACACAGGTTTTATGTCTACTTGTTTCCAAGCACCAATTTGAGATAATCTATTAATAGATTTATAATATAAATCTTCATTATAAACCTCTTTGTTCCTAAAATAAGTATGTTCTCGTAATGGTTTAAAGCCAAATAAGCCATCGGTATAGTACATGGTCATTTCTTTGAAATTAGTAACACTATAATCTGTGCTTTTTATTACGGAATCGGGATTATAATAAGGGTCTTTTATTTCGGGATAATAATATAAATGCCCTACATGAAATTGTTGCCTAAATGAACTGTCCATCCCTTCTCTTTGCATAATTGCAATGCCCCACTTTGGTGTTTCCTTTCGCTTTTTATCAGCTTCTGCAATTAATTCAGCTTGTTTTATAGGGTCTAGTGTAAGCAAAAGCATATTATGATCTAGCGTATCTATAAGAGCATACAGCCCATCGCGTGTAAATTTTACATATCCATGTTGGTGGTAAATATTTATTAATCTATCTAGCTCATTATTGATCGCGTCTTTTGTATAGGGTATCCCTTTTTTTAAAAGTGAATGATTAATTTCTGCATTGGTCAATATTTGTAAAGTAGAATCAATAGGTGAATTGGTTGTATCTATAATATTATAACTAATCGTATCTATTTTAATGCAGGAACCAGTATTAATATCGAAGCTAATAGTGGTACGAATTTCCTTCTTTTTGTGTGTATAGAAATATTTTGATTTAAATTTAGGGTAATAATAACCTTGTGAATTAAGGTAGGCCGTCATAAAGTTTTTACTTCTTATAATATTAGCCGTATCAAACAATGGAGGATTTTTAAGTTTAAAGAAAAAACCAAATTGTTGGGTACGTAATGCCTTTAAACTATCATCCCAATAATTATTTAAATTAACTACTAGCCTTTTTTGCTCATCTTTAGTAATATTGCCCTTAACGGTAATTTTGTTTTCGAAAACAAAAGGGCTGTTTTTAGGATAATTGGTAGCACAAGAACTTAGTAAAAGTGTAAAACAAAAAGCAGAGATTAGTGGGATTAAAAAAGCTTTTTTACCGATGAAATACATAATTTATGTTAAGTAGAAACGAAATAAAGTTTATTCAATCATTGTGCCATAAAAAACATAGGCAAATTGAGAAGCTCTTTATAGCCGAAGGTGTAAAGGTGGTGGAAGAAATAATACAAAGCGATTATCAAATTAAAAAAATATATGCTACCTCCTCTTGGATAGAAGAAAACCCCATAGTTACAGGTTTAGTTACTAAAATATCAGAAGATGAACTACTAAGGATATCTACCCTACAAACTCCAAATAAGGTTTTAGCAGTTGTACAACAAAAGCAAGTACCACTTGATAAGGAAAAATTGAAAGGAATAACTTTAGCTGTAGATGGCTTACAAGATCCAGGCAATTTAGGAACTATTATACGCATTGCAGATTGGTTTGGGTTACAAAATATTGTTTGTAGTACCCACACCGTAGAATTGTATAATGCTAAAGTAATACAAAGTTCAATGGGTAGTTTAGTGCGCGTAAATGTTTTTTATGAAGATTTAAAAACGTTTTTTAACCAAGCAAATTTACCAATATTAGGTGCTTTATTAAATGGGATGAGTATTTATGATGTTGAGCAGCCTAAAGATTGTATTTTACTGATAGGTAATGAGGGCAATGGGATAGGAGAGGAGTTATTAAACCAGATTACCCAACCTGTTACCATACCTAGAATAGGCAAAGCTGAAAGTTTGAATGCAGCAATTGCAACAGGTATTTTATTATCTCATTTGGTGGGTTAAGTATAAATTTAACTATCACAAAGCTTTTGAGTTTTTAGAGAATAATAAATAAATGATCCAAGCTTTTACTTTTTCTTAAAATCAGGGCTAATTTATTCCGTAAACCACCTAAACTATCAATTTAATTTAATTAATACTTGTGGTGCATCAATGCAATTATAAAATAGCCTAATAAACAAAAGAAAAGTATAATAATAACAGCAATAATTGTCCACTGGTTAGAGGGGAGTACTTTCTTTTTTCTTTTGTTTGGCCTAGCTAAAATATTTCTTTCAAGGTGTTTATTGAGTTTAAGAACAGATTGATTAATT
>Ga0007836_1000249_pt1 | contig 12648 bp, 9 predicted proteins | sample CryBogCBE23Oct07_FD_71205 | JGI IMG/M metagenome (GOLD analysis project Ga0007836, IMG submission 71205) | Freshwater microbial communities from Crystal Bog, Wisconsin, USA - CBE23Oct07 | ecosystem: Environmental > Aquatic > Freshwater > Lake | place: Crystal Bog, Wisconsin, USA | collected...
AATATTTTCTTCATACACCGTTTCCTCCACCCACGTATGTGCATTGGTGCCTTGCGAGCCGATAGCGCCCATCATTTTATCGTACTCGTTGGCAATAGCGTATTTAGATGCCTCACCACTAATGCTATCAATTTCATGATATTTAGCTTTGCGTGCAATGGAATCGCTAAAAGGAATTTTATTGTAAGCTTCGTATAAGCCATCAATTTTATCTAAAAGGGGCTTCTCTTTTGCCCAATCAAGACTACCATATTTAGGTGTTCCCTTAAACAACATGTGTTCTAAATAATGAGCAAGGCCTGTGTGATTACTTGGATCGTTGTTAGACCCCGCCCTTGTACCGAACAAGGTTTGTACGCGAGGCGTTTTCTTGTTAACACTTAATATTACGGTTAGTCCATTTTTTAGGGTATAGAACCTTGCTTTAGAAGGGTCGTTGGTAACTGTTTTGTAGGTGTAATTGCCAGCAACTACTTCTTTCCAAGCAAATTTGTTTTGCGCTTGTACGCTTAATGATAAGGAGATAAATAGGATGGCTCCCACAAAGAACATTCTCATATAAATTATTTTTAGGCTTGTAAAATAAGGTAGAATTTAATAGGATGAATAAAATAGACACAAACTTCCACAAAGATTTGGAGGATGGGAAGATATTTAACGAATAGGAGCGTATTTTCTTATGCACTTCTATCATTATTATCCATATCTACGGTGGTATAAACTTGCTTTTTAAGTATTATAAGTTGTTGCTTTTAATTAAAAAATATTGGTGCTTGGCTTGTTAAAACAACCCTTTTTATCTTTTTTCCTACTGTCCCAATCTTTATTTCATCCCTATTGATTGCCTCCATAAACCAAATATTTGTTTTTTACAGTCTATTATTTGTTGTTTACTTTAATATAAAAAGCACCCTAGTATGCGTTTTAATATGCTGTATTATACAAAGGTTTAAAGCATATTTGTTCTTTTTGTTTCAATCACTAGATACAATTTTCGGTCTTTCCCGCATAATTTCCAGTCCATCCCAAAATTTTTTCGGTCCTTCCCAAAACTTTTCCGGTCTTTCCCCAATAATTTCTAGACCATCCCAAAAGTTTTTCGGTCCTTCCCAAAAATTTTCCAGTCCATCCCATATTATTTCTGCGCCTTCCCAAAAGATTTCTAGTCCATCCCAAAACTTTTCTAGTCTTTCCCGAATAATTTCTAGTCCATCCCAAAAGTTTTTCGGTCCTTCCACAAATTATTCCTCCCTGCATAAAATGGGATTCCTTTATCGTAAGTATGGCCAAAAAGCCAATGTAGCTTTGTACAATATCCTGTTTTTTGTACATTAAGGTTAAGTCATGATTGATGAATAGCGTTAAAATAATTGTTTAATGACTTAAGCGCAGGTATTGGTTTAATTTATTTACTATCAACCTATCGAATCAACTTTTTTGACTAGAAAGACCCTCAAACATATCTGCTTTTTGTGTTTTTCAATTAAGGTACGAGTCAATAGTGTTCTCTAGCATAAGCCAAAAACTACTTTTTCTATCAACTTACCCCCATTTTAAAAAGAGTAAACAAAGTGTTATTGTAATCGCCATTGCCAAAAGCAATTTATATTGATCCCAATAATGTAGCATCTTTTGCCATTGTGTTTGTTTGTTAATAGTGGCCATGAGGGCATGGTTATTATTTGTGAGGGTTAAAAGCGTTGTATGGATGGATAAGGCTTTTTTAAAGGGTAATAATTGGCTACAGTTTAATAAGTTTAGGATGATAGTTTCGGTCAACTTTTTATCGCCACTCTTTAAAAGGATAGTAATATGATGTTCATCAACAAGTTGCACTATTTGCTGGTATAACCCCTCTGTATCTAACCTGTAAGGGTCTAATGCTTTTGTAAAAGCTAGTAACTCATTGCATTGGCTTACAATACTATTAATAGTTACAACAGGGGTTGTTTTAATATTGGTATAATAATGCTGATAATGATACTGCTGTCTACTTTTTGTATTGCCTAAAACATCGTAGGCGTTCTTTATCATTCTAAATTTTTCTGCTGCAATAGGGTCGTCATGTGCTACATCTGGATGATATATTAATGCGAGTTTACGGTAGGCTTTTTTAATTTCAATGCTCGTAGCATTTGGGGATATATTAAGTGTGTTATAATGATTGGAAGCTACCAAGCCTGCTGTTTTAATAAATCGAATATAGGTATTAAGGAGTGATAAAATTATCAATCCCTACTAAAAGATTTTATTATCAAGATTCCATTAGTAATTTTTGTGGCTCTTGGGAAGGGGTTAATTCGTTTCATTAAATAGGCTGAATAATGGATAATGTTATTCGGAAATATAGTAGTAGTTGTACTTACAAATCAAAAAGGGTTGATAGAACTTAATCTATCAACCCTTTTTATATTTATTAATAATTAATAATTATTAATTAGGTAGTTGGATAAGCCAAGCTACCATGTTCTAATAAATCTAATCCACCTTCTTCAATATGTTTTTCAACACGTAAGTTCCAAGGGTTAGGTATTAGTTTTAATAAAAACATCATAATAAAGGTTACTATAAACGTTGCAATAGCAATCGTAAAAGTACCAATTAATTGTGCCTTTAGTACAGATGCATCCCCATGATAGAATAAACCAGCTACAGGAGCAGAATTATCAGCACCAGTTGGTCCAGTTGCACCATATTTACCAGCAGCAAAGAAGCCTAATGAAATTGTTCCCCAAAGACCAGCAAAGCCGTGAACAGGAACTGCACCAATAGGGTCATCAATGCGTAACCACTCTAATAAAATGATACCGCCATATACAACTGCACCAGCAATACCACCTAAAAGAACAGCTCCTAATGGATCTACCCAATAACAAGGACAAGTAATGGCAACTAAACCACCCAATACGCCATTACAAGTTAAACCAACATCAAATTTACCTTTAGTATCGCCGAACCATAAACCGAAGTACATCGCAACCATACCACCTGCACAAGCAGCCAAAGTAGTATTTGTAGCTACACGACCAATTCCTTGCATATCTACTGCAGATAGGGTAGAACCTGGGTTAAAGCCGTACCAGCCAAACCAAAGTATAAAGGTACCTACAGCACCCAAGGTCATACTGTGTCCTGCCATTGGTCCGCCACCATCACGTTTAAATACACGACCCAAACGAGGACCAAGTACAATAGCACCCGCTAATGAAGCAATACCACCAATGGTATGTACTACTGTAGAACCCGCAAAATCTCTAAAGCCTTGACCAAGTGTTGGTAAAAAATTACCAGTAGTACCCATCAACGCTAAAAAGCCATCTGGTCCCCAAGCCCAATGCCCAATAATTGGATAAATAAAACCAGTAATACCAATACTGTATAGGATATCTCCTCTAAAGCTTGTACGACCAATCATAGCACCCGATACAATGGTAGAACAAGTATCAGCAAATGCATATTGAAAAATCCAGTGTGCAATGATGGGAATTCCAGTGGTTAGGTAGGCACCATCAGCTTTTCCACCATCAGAATCAACTCCTTGTAGAAAGTACCAATGTTGACCAATAAATCCATTACCATGACTAAACATAAATGCATAGCCAATAGCCCAGAACAATAAACCGCAAAGACAAGTATCAAAAATACACTCCATCAATACGTTTACTGTTTCTCTCTGGCGAGCAAAACCAGCCTCTAGCATTACGAAACCAGCTTGCATACCAAATACTAGGAATGCGGCAACTAATGTCCAGATGGTATTAGCTGTATTCATCAACATGGTCTCGTGAGGTGTGTACGTTTCTCCTGCTGAAGCTGGAGTGGCTAACATACCAGGCAATAATTTCATTGCCGCCAAAACGATTAAAAGACCCAGGATTTTACCTGTAAAAAGCGTTATACCTAAACGCCAGTTTTTTCCTTTGATGAGTCTCTGAATAAAATTCGGAGTAGTCATGCTAATTGATTCCATAATTGCAGGGGGTTTAAAAATGAATAAAAAATGTATTGTTAGAATTTGTAAGTTGCGGCTAAGATGAAGCTAGTAGCAGATTTTACACCTTTACCATCTTTATCTGAGAATATTTCATGCTTAGCATTATCTAATCTTAACTCAGGAATGATAGTAAGGTTAGATAAGTGAATGTCAGCAGAAAGAGTTGTTGCCATGATACTTTCTGCACCAGCAACTTTCAAATAATTTTTATCACTGAAAAGTTCTTCACGTAATGTCCAACCAATTTTGCTAGTTGGGTCGTAAGTTAAATATCCAGCAAAGCTGCTCCAAGAGTGTGAATCACCTACTTTAGGTTTGATAGATTGTATAGTTCCATCAAAGTTGAAGCCCCATTTGCTGCTTAAAACAAAGTTTAATACTAAATCTTCTTGAGTAACTTTATTTCCTGCGCTATCAGCACCACCTTGGAAGTTTAAGTAAGCTTTTACTTTATCATTCTTAGTTCCTGTGAAGAATTGTCCAATAATCATCTTGTTGCCAGAAGTAGTTGTACTAAAATCCGTTGGATTGGCAACGCCTAACATTAAGCCAGATTTTGCTCCTAAAGTAAAGTCTGCCTTAGCACCAGTATGGAAAAAAGGGCCTTCCGAAAATCCATAGCTCATGCTGTAATTACGGTTGTTGTAAGCATCCAATAATTCCCAACCAACGTGTGTAGCCCATTTACCAACAGTAAATTTAACCTTACTTGTAGCTTGGTAACTTACATAAGCTTGCTTAACAGCAGCCAAAGAAAGCGCAGGGTTGGAGACGTCGTTGTAAGAGAATTCTGCGGCTCTTCTTCCAAAACCAAAATCTGCAGTAGCAGCAACTTTACCAATACTGTGATCAATTCGGAAAGATGCCATGCCCAACTCCATTGAATTTATAGAGTTGGTGAAACTTGTGATGTTATTACTTTTTCCAGAAAAATCATACCTGTAGTATGCGTCAACGGAAGTTGTGTACGTAGTGGTACCCTTTGTAGAGTCCTGACTGTTTGCGGCAAAGAACATTGCCATTGCTGTTGTTACTGTTAGTACTTTTTTCAACATGTTTTTTTTTGTTTTAAATGTTACGAAAACTAATAAAGAACTAGTTTCGAATAAATATACACTTTGATCAAGAGCATATACTATTATCAACATAGTTCCTGTAAATACAGAGTTAATAATTATTTATAATATATCTATGTGACACATCTCTAATAACTTACGATGCATAAAAAGATAATTTAAATTGTTGAAAGATATAATTTAAAAGAACTTTTAGAGATAAAAAAAGATGAAACCATTTTGAATAATTATTAAAGAAAACGGTGTTTTGTTATCCCATTTTAAATTTCGTCTGCAAAATAGTAATAAATATTCAAACAATACAAATGTTTTTTATATTTTATTTTTAATAATGTGACTTTGTTAATAAAAGATAGATTAATTTTTATATATATAAGGATATAGTAAATGGACGCTTGATTTTGCAATTTCTTAAATGTTTTTATAATTTTTTAAATAGTACCTATTTTATTTGGAAAAAATGAAAAAATAGATTTCTTTTGGAGCATTAAACAATTTATTAAACTTTTATACCATGTCTTTAAGATTTGATGCAATTACAAAGCTTACTGATGAAGTTGAAGCCAATGGCTCAAAATCATCTAAGATTACTGCCATTTTTGGCGAAAATGTCTTTACCATTAAAACGGCAAGAGAATATTTAAGTGATGATGCTTACAAGAGCCTTGTAGGTAGTATTAAAGGGGGCAAGAAAATAGACAGAGCTGTTGCTGGTCAAATTGCTAATGGTTTACGTGCTTGGGCAGAAAGTAAAGGTGTTACACATTTTACACACTGGTTTCAACCATTAACTGGAACAACTGCCGAAAAGCACGATTCATTTTTTACTTTAAAAAGTGATGGTACTGCAATTGAAGAGTTTGACGGAGGTGCTTTAGTACAACAAGAGCCAGATGCTTCTTCTTTTCCTAATGGGGGCATCAGATCTACTTTTGAAGCGCGTGGTTATACAGGTTGGGATCCTTCTTCTCCTGCTTTTATCATAGAAATTGGTTTTGGAAAAACACTTTGTATTCCTACCATCTTTGTTTCTTACACTGGTGAATCTTTAGATTACAAGGCTCCTTTGTTAAAAGCATTAGATGCATTGAACAAATCGGCTGTAGATGTAGCACATTATTTTGATAAGAATGTTAATAAGGTTACTGCAACTTTAGGTTGGGAGCAAGAATATTTTGTAATTGATGAAGCATTGGCCAATGCCCGTCCAGATATTGTACAAAGTGGACGTACTGTTTTTGGTGCTGCTCCTGCAAAGGGTCAGCAATTGGAAGATCATTATTTTGGCTCTATCCCTGAAAGAGTTTATGCTTTTATGAGAGATTATGAAAATGAAGCATATAAACTAGGTATTCCTTTACGAACAAGACACAATGAAGTTGCACCAGCTCAATTTGAGTGTGCGCCTATATTTGAAGAAGTAAATATTGCTGTTGATCATAATACTTTATTAATGGATGTGATGAGCCGTGTGGCTAAGCGTCATAAATTAAGGGTGTTATTGCACGAAAAGCCATTTGCAGGCATTAATGGTAGTGGTAAACACAACAATTGGAGTATGGCAACTGATACAGGCGTTAACTTGTTAGCACCTGGTAAAACTCCGAAAACTAACTTGATGTTCTTAACTTTCTTTGTTAATACCATCAAAGCTGTACACGACTATTCTGATGTTTTAAGAGCATCAATTGCATCTGCCCCAAATGATCACCGTTTAGGTGCTAACGAAGCTCCTCCTGCAATCATCTCTGTTTTTGTGGGTGGTTACTTGTTTAAAGTATTAGAAGAAGTTGAAAGCCGTGTAGTGGATAAATTTGATGAACAAGATGAAGCTATCTTGAAGTTAGATTTACACCGTAGCATTCCTGAATTGCTTTTAGATAACACTGATAGAAACCGAACTTCACCTTTTGCATTTACCGGGAACAAATTTGAGTTCCGTGCGGTAGGTTCTACAGCTAATTGTGCTAACCCAATGACGGTACTTAACACAATTATGGCCGAAACTTTAAAAACTTTCAAGAAAGATGTTGATGCATTGATTGAAAAGGGTGAAAAGAAAGAAGTTGCCATTATGCAAACTATACAACGTTATATTGTTGAAAGTAAAAAAGTATTGTTTGAAGGTGATGGTTACAGCGAAGAGTGGCATAAAGAGGCTGAAAAACGTGGATTACCAAACCTTAAAACTACACCTGTAGCTTTAGATGCGATGGTTACGCCAAAAGCTAAGAAACTTTTTGAAGAGAATGGTATCTACACTCACAGTGAATTAGAGGCTCGTCATGAAATTGAATTAGAAAAATACTTGAAGAAGGTACAGATTGAAGCAAGAGTAATGGGCGATTTAGCTATTAACCACATTATTCCTGCAGGTGTAAAATATCTTACACAATTGGCTAGTAACATTGATAACTTAAAGTCGGTTGGTGTACCTGAAACCACTTATAGAAGTCAGTTAGCTATTTTAAAAGAAGTAAGTGAGCATATTAATATTGTTTACGAACAAGTTAATGCAATGGTAGAAGCTAGAAAAGTGGCTAATAACATTGCTGGAACTCGCGAAAGAGCAATTGCTTATTGTGATGACATTAAGGGTAAATATTTTGATACCATCCGCTACCATGTTGATAAATTAGAACATTTAGTGGATGATGAGGAATGGACTTTGCCTAAATATAGAGAGATGTTATTTTTAAGATAACAAAGAACAACGTGAGAAAATACAGCCCTGCAATTAAATGCGGGGCTTTTTTTTAATATTATTCTTTGTAACAATTATCCTACTGTATAATATGAATTATTATGCATCATATTGATTAAAGTACTACTAATAAAGGTTATTTAAATGCAATTGTACAATTTCTTAATAAACAAATGGTTCTTGATGATGGATTAACTTAACGAAAAATAATAAGAGAAACATCGATAACCTCTAATAATACCAATAATTTGGGTGGTAGTAATGAACTCAAAACTTTAAATAATATGCTAAAGAATGCACTTGCTTTCATCAATTACTGCTTTACTTTTCTGAAACAATTTGATTTTTTTTCATTTAGAATTACAAGTAAAATATGAAGCTCTTAGGTTTCGAATCCTAAATCTACATTAAGGAATAGTTAACTCTTTTATTGCTTTAATTCGTTAACATTTAATTATGGGTGGTGGTGCTAATATTGCACACTGATATGAAGTGTTTCAAAAAGTCGATGTTGATACAATTTTTATTAGTGCTAATTTCAATATTGGTACTAAATCAATGTATTGATGAAATCGATTTTCAACCTTTAGTTGTTAGTAATAGTATAAGTTATTTTAACGACTTAAACTCTGCGGTTGAATATGTATCTGAGGTAATTTTAGGTAATAAAGATGCTTTTCCCGATTATCAAAAAGGGAGTACACACAAACAATCCTCTTCCATCAAAATTGTAAGTAGTAAAATTTATCAGCCTTTTTATACACAAATTATACCTTTTGTATTTTCAATAAAAAGCGAAAGCCCTTCCTATTTCGAAGATAATTACAGCTTTAATTATTCTAGAGAAATTAATCAGCCTCCCAATAATAATACTATTTAATCGGATAGTATCCCATTAATTTTTGACTTTTAAATTGAGTAATATTTATTCAAACTTAGGGGAAAGTTCACCCTGAGATTGGGTTGAAAAATTATTTAAAAAGTATTATTTATTAATCAATAAAATTAACAAACATGAATAAGAGATTAATTAATTTCCACTTAAGATGCGTATTAGTGTTTACTTATTTTTTTGGAAGCACTTTTGCTTTAAAGGCGCAAACATTTAGTTTCCAAAAAGACACTATTAAACTTAAACTAGATAGTGCAGAAAATTTGTTTCTACAACAGAATTTATCATTATTAGCTCAGAAGTATAATATTGACATTGCAAAGGCTTTAATTATACAAGCAAAGCTGTTTCCTAACCCAAATTTGTCCGTTGCACGTGGGCCATTACTTCCTTTGCACGACCCCGATGCTTCTTTTTTAAACAATGGAGAAAATCAGGCAACTCTATCTCAATTAATTTGGTTGGCGGGTAAAAGAAACAAACAGATAAAATTGGCTGAGGCTAATAGTAAGCTAGCAGAATATCAGTTTTATGATTTATTGAGAACGTTGAAATACACTTTAAGAACAGACTTTTTTAATATTTACTATTTATTACAGTCTGCTAAAGTATATGATAGTGAAATAAATGCCTTAAAACAAGTGGTAGATGCTTTTAATAAACAAGAGGGTAAAGGGTATATTTCTCAAAAAGAAGTGGTAAGGATAAAAGCACAATTATATGCTTTTGAAAGTGAGTACAACGATTTAATTAACCAAATAAATGATACAGAAAGTGAACTTCGCCTGATTTTGCAAACAAAGAATGCTTTTATTAATCCTTTAGTGGAGGTAAACAAAGTAGCAGCTTTAAAGGCAGATACGTACTCGATTGCTACTTTAATAGATACAGCACATATTGCTAGAACAGATTTGTTAATAGCTAAGCAAAATACCGAAATAAGCAAATTAACTTACAACTATCAGAAAGCTTTGGCAGTACCCGATTTAACTATAAATGTTTCTTACGACAAACAAGGTAGTTATGTACATGACTTTCATAGTGTGGGGGCCGCCATCGATTTGCCTTTTTTTAATAGAAATCAAGGTAACATAAAATCGGCAAAAGCTGCTATTGCTTACAATGATGCTTTGCAAAAAAGTACTTTAGCTACTGTTGAAGAACAAATTGAAAGGGCTTTACAAAAGGCTTACGATCAAGAAAAGCTTTTTAAAAAAATAGATCCTTCTTTTGTTAAAGATTTTGAAAAATTGAAGAATGAAGTGATTCATAATTATCAAATTAGAAATATAGGATTGTTAGACTTTTTAGACTTTTATGATTCTTATAAGCAAAATACGATACAAATTAATAACATAGAATTTAACCGTGTGAGTGCTTTTGAAGATTTGAATTTTTATACAGGAGTAAACTTTTTTAATTAATAAATCAAACTAAATACTATTTACAATGAAAAAGCAATTTATCAATACTCTTTCTTTAATTTGTTCTATTGGCCTTTTGGCGGGATGTTCAAATGGTGAACAAAAGAAACCAGAAACAAGAACAAAGTTTATTATACCAGATTCTACTCTTAAAACTATTAAAATAGATACCGTTAGAACTTGTCAATTAGTTGATGCCATTACTTTAACTGGTAGTGTAGACTTTAATCAAGACAACCAAGTGAGTATTTATCCATTGGTAAGTGGTAATATTCAAGATATTAAAGTTCAATTGGGTGATTATGTAAATAAAGGTGAAATATTAGCAGTAGTTAAAAGTAGTGAGATGGCAAATTACAGCAGTAGCCTTACTAACGCAGAAGCTAATTTGAGGGTTGCAAAGAAGAATTTAGATGCTCAGAAAGACTTATTCGCTAGCGGGTTAGCCTCTCAGTTAGATGTAACTTCTGCTCAATCAACTTACGACCAGTCTGTTGCACAATTAGCTTTAGCTAAACGCGTTCTTAAAATAAATGGAGATAATACAGATGGCAACTATATAATAAAAGCACCCATAAGTGGCTTTATTGTACAAAAAAATGTTACCAACAACACATCTATTCGTACCGATAATGGAACTAACCTTTTTACTATTTCCGATTTAAAAGATGTTTGGGTACAAGCAAATGTGTATGAATCTAATATAGGCAAAATACACATGGGCGATCAAGTTCAAATCACAACAGTATCTTACCCCGATAGAGTTTTTAAAGGGAAGGTAAATAAAATTTTAAATGTTTTAGATCCTACTAGCAAGGTAATAAAGGTTCGTATTGTAGTATCTAATGATGATTATGCTTTAAAGCCTCAAATGTTTGCTAGGGTAGTTGCTAACAACCAACAAAATAAAGATGCTATCTGCATACCGGCTAGTGCTTTAGTTTTTGACCATAGTCAATATTTTGTTTTAAAGTACAATGGTAATGGTGATGCAACAATTACACCCGTAAATGTTTTAAGCAAGTTTGAGGATAGGGTGTATTTAGCCAGTGGTGTTTCGGAAGGAGACAAAGTAGTTTCTTCAGATGCAATTATGATTTATGATGCGCTTAATAATTAAGGCATCCTTTTTTAAATTATTAAATCGAAAACTATGGTTAAGGTAATTAAAGGCATCATTGCTTTTTCACTAAAAAATAAATATTTTATAATATTTGCTTCAATAGCTGTATTCATTATTGGTATCATTACATTTAGAGATATGCCCATTGAAGCATTTCCCGATGTTACAAATACCGAAATTAGTATCATTACTCAATGGCCAGGAAGAAGTGCCGAAGAGGTGGAGAAATTTGTAACTATCCCCATAGAGATAGCCATGAATCCTGTACAACAAAAAATAAGTTTACGTTCTACAAGTATTTTTGGTTTGTCCTACGTTAAACTGATTTTTGATGATAATGTGAAAGACCCTCAAGCTAGGCAGCAGGTAATGAATTTGTTGGGTAATGCAACCTTACCTCCTAATATTTCTCCTTCTGTACAACCCCCTACAGGTCCCACGGGTGAAATATTTAGATATACCCTAAGAAGTAGTGTGCGGGATGTTAGAGAACTAAAGACCATGCAAGATTGGGTGATAGATAGACAGCTTCGTTCCGTTCCTGGTGTGGGAGATATAACAGCATTTGGCGGAAAAACAAAAACGTATGAAATAAAAGTTGATCCCGAAAAGCTCACATCTTTAGGTATTACATCTTTGGATGTTTTTACGGCTGTCCAAAAAACCAACATCAATATTGGTGGAGATATGATTATTCAAAACAACCAAGCCTTTGTAGTAAGGGGTATTGGGTTATTAAATGATATAAACGAGATAGAAAATATCATTGTAACAAATAATAATGGGGTGCCCGTTTTGGTAAAGGATGTGGCTAAAGTAGAAATATCAAACGTACCAAGATTAGGGTGGGTGGCTAGAAGTAGTGCAGTTAAAGATGATGCAGGAAATAGAAGTATTGTAGATGAGGCAGATGCAGTTGAAGCAATTATTGTAATGCGTAAAGGTGAGAACCCTACAAAGGTTTTAGAAGCTTTAAAAGCAAAGATCGATAAACTAAACAACTCTATTCTTCCAGAAGATACTAAAATTGTTCCCTATTATGATCGTACCGATTTAATAGAGTTTGCCACCCATACGGTTTTACATAATTTAGTAGAAGGTATTTTGCTGGTTACGCTATTGGTTTCATTATTCATGTTCAATTGGCGTACTACTCTAATTGTATCTATTATAATCCCTATGGCTTTGTTGTTTGCGTTTATATGCCTTAGTTTAATGGGGATGTCTGCTAACCTTCTATCATTGGGTGCTGTAGATTTTGGAATAATTATAGATGGGGCAGTGGTAATGGTAGAGGGTATGTTTGTAATATTAGACCATAAAGCCATGGATGTCGGTATGGAGCGGTTTAATAAGATAGCCAAACTTGGTTTAATTAAAAAGAATGGGGCGCAATTAGGTAAAGCTATCTTTTTTGCCAAAGTAATTATCATCA
>Ga0007836_1000250_pt1 | contig 12609 bp, 7 predicted proteins | sample CryBogCBE23Oct07_FD_71205 | JGI IMG/M metagenome (GOLD analysis project Ga0007836, IMG submission 71205) | Freshwater microbial communities from Crystal Bog, Wisconsin, USA - CBE23Oct07 | ecosystem: Environmental > Aquatic > Freshwater > Lake | place: Crystal Bog, Wisconsin, USA | collected...
CTGTTGAAGAGCCTACTATTGTAGCTGAGGAAACAGTAGCTGAACCTGTACTTGAAGTTGCGGAAGTAGTTGCGCCTGCTTTTGTTGAAGAGCCAGAAACAACAGCCCCTGTAATTGCTGTTTCACCTGTTGAGGAAACAATTGTTACCCCACACGACGACTTTGATTGGAGTGTTGATAAGCGTAATGTGAGTTTGTACCCCAAAGAAGAAAAAGAAAAGTATGATCGTGTGTATGAAAACACCTTTGTACAAATTACAGATGGCGAAATTATTAACGGTCTTGTAGTAGGCGTTACCAAGACAGATGTGGTTTTGCATATTGGATTTAAAAGCGATGGTCTTGTATCGTTAAATGAATTCCGCGATATTCAAACAGGTGTACAAGTAGGCGACACTGTTGAAGTAATGGTGGTTGAAAAAGAAGACAAGAATGGTAACCTTACCCTAAGCCGTAAGAGTGCAAAAGCTTTCCGTGCTTGGCAACGTATTGTTGAGCTTTGCAAAACAGGTGAAATTGTTACTGGTTATGTTACAAGCAAAACAAAGGGTGGTTTAATAGTAGACATCTATGGTATGGAAACCTTCTTACCAGGATCTCAAATTGATGTGAAGCCTGTATCTGATTACGATCAGTTTGTAGGTAAAACAATGGAGTTTAAAGTTGTTAAGATTAACGAAAACATCAAGAATGCTGTAGTTTCTCACAAAGCATTAATTGAAAGCGATATCGAAGCACAACGTGCTCAAATTATCAGTACACTAGAAAAAGGCCAAGTATTAGAAGGTGTTGTTAAAAACCTTACCGACTTTGGTGCCTTTATGGATTTGGGTGGATTGGATGGTTTATTATATATCACAGATATTTCTTGGGGTAGAATTTCACATCCTAGCGATGTGTTGAAGGTTGACCAAAAGATTCAAGTGGTTGTAATAGACTTTGATGATGATAAAAAACGTATCAGTCTAGGTTTAAAACAATTAACGCCTCATCCTTGGGATGTGTTACCAGAAGGGCTTGTTGAAGGTTCATCTGTACGTGGTAAGGTAGTAAACATAGAAGATTATGGTGCTTTCCTAGAAGTTCAACCTGGTGTTGAAGGCTTGGTACACGTAAGCGAAATTTCTTGGGCAAATACACCAGTAAATGCTAAAGAATTCTTTAAACTAAACGACGAACACGAAGCTAGAGTGGTTACTTTAGACAAGGATACACGCAAAATGAGTTTGTCTATCAAACAAATGACTAGCGATCCTTGGGATACTATCGAAAACAAATATGGTGTAGATAGCAGACACCAAGGCTTGGTTAAAAACATTACTCCTTACGGTGTATTTGTAGAAATGGAGCCAGGTATTGGTGGTATGATTCACATTAGTGATTTAAGTTGGTTGAAGCGTTTAAATCACCCTAGCGATTACACTAAAGTTGGTCAAACTATCGAGATTATGATTATGGGTATCGATAAAGATAATCGTAAACTACAATTAGGTCACAAACAACTAGAAGAAGACCCTTGGAATGCGTTAGAAGATACTTTTAGTATTGGAAGTGTTCATGAAGGTACGGTTACCCGTAGAGACGATAAGGGTGCATTGGTACAATTACCTTACGGATTAGAAGGCTTTGCTCCTGCCCGTCATTTGAATAAAGAAGATGGAAAAGCAGTGGTAGCAGAAGAAACTTTACCTTTCATGGTGATTGAGTTTGATAGAAACGACAAACGTATTTTATTAAGTCATAGCCGCATTTGGGAACAAGCTCAAATGGAAGAAAAAGAATCTGCAAAAAGAGAAGCAAGAACTGAAGCAGAAAAGACACAGAAAGAAGTTAAAAACGTACAAGCTAAAGTTGAGAAATCTACTTTAGGCGATTTAAGCGTTTTGGCAGATATTCGTGCTAAGCTTCAAGAAGGTGAAGAGAAAAGTGAAAAGAAGAAATAAGAATATTCTTTTATTAATTTGTAAAAGCCGTCCTAAATTTTTAGGACGGCTTTTTTTTGAATATTATTCTTAAATTGCCTACGTTTAACCCTGATAGAAATAATAAGCTTTGAGAAACTATTTATTATTGAAAATGTAATTAAGTATTTATGAGGCTTATTGTTGTTGTATTATTTAGTATTTTTTGCTTTAATATTTTATTAGCACAAACAAATGGAATAATTGAAGCCAAAGCCAATAAACAAAACAGTTCTACCAACAATCAGCCCTCCTATTTTATTTCAGATACACACAAAGACGAACTTTTAAATATTCAATATAATTATTTACAACAAACCTATAAAGGAATTAAAATATACAATGCAATTAAAACCCAAGCTTATAAAGAGGGGAACTTGCAATATTCTAGTGGAAGATTTTTTGAAGATTTAAGTTTAATTGCCCCAACAAGTAAACCTGCACTAACTCCAACAGAAGCTGTAAAGATTGCAGCTTACCATTTAAATCTTAAACTAGTTGATAGTTTAAATATTATTGAAAATACCTATGATACAAATAAAAAGCTAATTTTTTCATCTTCAGGAATAGCAAAGCACCAAATAAATGTAGAATTGTATTGGTTAAGTAATGATGAAGGCAAGACCCTTAATTTAGTGTGGAGAGTTGAAATGGATGTGTTTAACTCGCCAGATTGTTGGAGTGTAATGATAGATGCTTTTAACGGAAATGTGTTAAGGAAAGACAATTATACAATTTACGAAGGTGAACATCAAGTAGAATCTAAACAGCAGTTGATGCCTACAAACAGTAAGGCTTATTATGAGTCTTTTCTTCATAACAACTTTCCCCTCCTTCCACAACCAAGCTACACTAATGCATCCTATAATGTGATTCCTTTTCCTTATGAGAGTAGGTTTTTTGCTAATCCCTCAATAGAAAAGAATCCTTGGACAAAAGCGGGAACTATAAACAATGCAACTACCTATGGATGGCATTTTAACGACTCTATATCTTATAACCAAACAATGGGTAATAACGTTTGGGCTTATGATGATAGTTTAAATAAAAATGTTTTAGGTAGAACAGATACTGCCAATACTAATGGTGCTTCATTAATGTTTAATAAGATACCAAACTTTACACAGCAGCCATATACTACTACCAATAGACAATTTGCTACTGATAACCTCTTTTATTGGAATAACATCATGCATGATATAGCTTACCAATATGGCTTTACAGAGGCTGCGGGTAATTTTCAAACTTATAATTTCAACAGAGGTGGGGTTACAAGAGATTGTGTGTTTGCCGAAGCGCATAATGGCGGGGGGCTTAATAATTCCAATTTTACTACTTATACAGATGGTATAAGCCCTATCATGAGAATGTATTTGTATACGCCTAATAAAAATGTAATAACTATTAATACCCCTAGTTCTATTATGGGTAATTATTATGCTCCAGAAAGTGCAGTTAGTGCCAATAATTTATTAAAGAATAAGGGGGTAATAACGGGAAATGTAATTTTTTATAATGATAGTGCAACAAGCACTACAACTCATTTTGCTTGTAAAGCACCTGTTAATAATATAAGAGGAAGCATTGCATTTATTTATTTAGGTAGCTGTTCTTCTTCAATTCAAATTAAAAACGCACAATTAGCAGGTGCTGTAGCCGTTATTGTTTGTAATGCAAGTGGTGGTGCGAATGTGATGACAGGAAGTGACAATGCCATTACCATACCAGCGGTAATGGTTTCTAGTGCTGATGGCTCTTTAATTGCTGCTCAATTAAAAGCAGGGATAGCAGTAAATATAACCTTATTTACACCAGTTATGTACGACGGGGCAATTGATAACAGTATAATAACCCATGAATACACCCATGGCATCTCTACAAGGTTAACTGGTGGACCAACTGCCGTTACCTGTTTAAGTAACAAAGAAGTTGGCAGTGAAGGATGGAGCGACTATGTGGGCTGTATGGTTACTACTAATTGGAATACTGCCCAAATAACTGATGGAACAAAGAGTAGAACTCATGCTTGTTATGCAAATAGCCAGATAGTTGCAGGAAGTGGAAATAGAACCTATCCTTATTCAACAAATATGACTATCAACCCACACACTTATGCAGATCTAGCTGCAAATGGCGAGGTTCATTATATAGGCGAAGTATGGTGTTCTGCTTTATGGGATATGACCTGGAATATTATACAACAAGTAGGAAGTATTAATGCAAATATATATGATGCCCACGGTGGAGGAGGTAACACCATAGCGCTACAATTGGTTATTACTGGTTTAAAGCTTCAACCCTGTAAACCTGGGTTTCTAGATAGCCGAAATGCAATTTTAGCAGCAGATTCTATTTTATATGGTGGTATTTATCATTGTGCTATTTGGAATGCTTTTGCTAGAAGGGGGATGGGTTATAGTGCTGTTCAAGGAAGTTCGGATAATACATCAGACCAGGTTGCTGCGTATGATGTACCCTGTAATTCTGTGACAGGTAGGGTAATATCTCCTCTAAATATTGTGATTCCAACAGATTCTGTAGTAAACAATAATGGACTTGTTTTAGATAAAAAGCCTATTACTACAGGCACTTACTCCTTTATACTGTATAATTATTTTAAAAATGTAATACGTCCTTTTAAAATAAATGATGTTAACAAGCTAAATGGCATTTCAGTGGTAGATGCAAGTCTTATCCAAGCACATATACTTGGGGTAACACCTTTAAACTCTCCCTATAAACTAATTGCTGCCGATGTTGATAATTCAAAAACTATTACTGTTTTAGATATAATAGACATTAAAAGGTTACTATTAGGTAAAGACAACCTATTTACAGGTAATAGGCGTTGGGCATTTGTTGATAGTAGCTATAAGTTTTTAAATGCACAAAATCCCTTTCCTTTTAAAGATAGTATACTGGTTAAAAACAATACTATTCCGCTAGTAAATCAGAGTTTTATTGGTGTAAAATTGGGAGATGTTAATTATGATTGGAATTCAACTGTACTTTCTATTGGTAATAAATGTAATAAACCTGTTACTTTTTTAACGAGTTTTATTAGTGGTAATGGTCCGAATGAAATTAAAATTCCTATTCGAGTTAAAGATTTTAATAACATTAGTTCAATGCAATACACTTTAAGATTTGATAATTTGAATCTTCAGTTTAAAGGCATTAACAACAATTTTTTAAATGTTGAATTTGGAGACAGTAGAATGTATGAAGGGTTAATTAATTTCTTGTGGCTTAATAGCAATACTAGTGGAATTAGTTTAAAAGATAGTACTGTTTTAATGGAATTAGTTTTTAATAAAATTGGTAATGATACTAATTATGATATTGGAATAACAGCGGATGATATTCCTATTGAGGCTTGGGATGCAGCTTATGGCTTTCATAATATAGTAAAAGGTAAGTATCAAGAGGTTACTAACAACTTATCTAATGATGAAGAAGGCTTTTATGTAGTTCCTAATCCTATTAATGAGGTTATTAATATTGAGATGTATTTAAAACAGCGTAAAAGGGTAGAGTTTCAGTTATATAATGCGCAAGGAGGATTCATTGCAAATAAAGTTTCTAGCTATCCTAAAGGTTATTCTAGATTGAATATTGACTTGCTTAAGAAGAATAACCTACCCAAAGGAGTTTATTACCTACGCTCCATAGGATTAGATACGCTTGTTATAAGGAAATTGCTTTATTGATGGTAAGGCATGGATTAAATAAAAATACATCTCTAGTGTAAAAAAACAATACCACGCTTTAACTTGTTTGCTTTCATTTTTTGGTGTCATTCCTGAAGTAAATTTCTTCTTGTAAATTATATTATATAATCATTTATAAAATCATTGATATAATTTAGTTATTTATTGCAATCCCTTCTACAAAACATAAACAAATTTGTATTGTATCGATAATTAGCCCTATCTTGTACCCCTTCGAAAGAAAGTTCCCAGAGATTCAACAAGTTTATTCAAACTACATTCCGGCTAAATCTGCATAATTTCAGCTTACTCTTTTTTGATTTCGTATTAAATTTCTCGTAGTTTATCTACTTTAACGCTAGATTAATCTTACTTATGGCTACTACTATTAAAAGAACCATCCTTATTGCTGATGCCTATTCAGAATTTGCAAACTCCCTAGAAAAAACATTTATAAAAGACAATTATAATGTAATTGGCAAAGTATCTAGTAAAGTTGAGCTATACAGTTTATTGCTAGAAATTACACCCGACATTGTAATTCTCGACTATAACTTATCTCAAGAGTCTGAAACAGACGCAGCATTAGGCTTGCACAGAAGATTTCCTGGACAAAAAATTTTATTATTGGCTTATTTTGCCAATCTAGACATGTTTGAATTTTGCATTGATCATAATATAAATGGTTTTATGTTGAAGAGTAGTTCAGCAAAAGAACTGCACGAGGCATTAGAAACGGTAATTAACGGTGGTTTTTATATGCCTAATGGAGAATCTGATTCAAAGATTGATACCCCACCCGAGTTAAATACACTTGCAAGAAAGCTGCATTTAAATCTACGCGAAATGCAAGTAATAAAATATACAGTGGATGGAAAAACCATTAAGCAAATAGCCGATTTATTGTTTAGAAGCGAAAACACGATTAACACATATCTTGAAGAAATTTATCTAAAGACGGGAATCGTTAAATTATCCCAATTAATACCTTTTGCCACAGAAAACTTATTAAAATAGCTTGTTAAGGTTTTATAATAATCATCTAACTACTTATTTTTAGGGCTCATTTAACGAATCTCTATTTAATTGAAACCAATATTTGCGTGAGTAAATAAAATAATTATGAAGTCATCCTATTTCGCTTACTTTATCGTGATATGTTCAATGCTCATTTTTGTTGCTTGTTCTAAAAAAGCACAAGTAATTCCTAATAAGCCTGCTTTGTTACCGCTAGTTTCTGGAAATAAATGGATATATAGGGACTCTACTTATGATACATCTGCTGTTGTAAAAGAAGCTTATATAGATACTGCCGTACTTACTAGCCGTACAACTACTAGTTCAGCTTATCCTGGAGTAACTTTTTATAACATGAATGATTCAAATGGTTGGTTTGGCACAAATTCTTACTTAGCTAACTACACGGATGTTAACTCAAGTTATGTATTAATCATGGATACCATTAACAAGTCTCCCTATTTGTTTTTTCAAACTTCTCCTTCCGATCAATTATTGTTGAGTAGCTCTAGATATCGTGTTGACTCTTCCTGTATTGGAGCGCTATACGTTTATGGGTATGCTACTCCTATTGTAGTTAATAACTTTAGCTGTACGGCAAATGTTTACTTAATTTATGATTGTAATAATTTAGTAAAGGAAGAGGTTATAGAGTATGTTTCTTCTTCAGTTGGTGTTGTAAGAATTGAAGATTATTTACAAAAACATGGCGATGCAAACCCCACACTCTACTTAAATTATTCTCAAACCCTACAAAAGTTTATTCCTCATTTATAGATATTACTAATTATAAAATCAAAGCAAAGCCATCTTAAGGTATATGCTACTATATTAATACTAATATCTTTTAATTTAATCATAAGGCATTAATATAGTTTAATCATTGCATAATAAAGTAGTAACTTATATAGTGACAACAATTTAATTTGCAGCCGAATAATTTAATTGTTAGCCATGTTGTTATTAGGAATAGATGTAGGTACTTCTTCCATTAAGGTTGCAGTGGTAGATGCCGATACACAAAATACGATTGTTACTGCCCAATTTCCAGATTCAGAATCTTCTATTACGTCTTTACAACATGGTTGGGCTGAACAAAGTCCAGAAATGTGGTGGGAACATGTACAAAAGGCAATCTTAAAAGCGAATGCAACGGGTACTTATAACCCAAAAGATATTGCTGCTATTGGTATTGCTTATCAAATGCATGGATTGGTTTGCGTTGATAAAAACCAGCAAGTTTTAAGAGATAGTATCATTTGGTGCGATAGTCGCGCTGTAACTTATGGAAATAAAGCTTTTGAGGTTATAGGTGAAGATAAGTGCTTATCTCATTTATTAAACTCACCCGGAAACTTTACCGCAAGTAAACTAGCTTGGGTAAAGGAAAATGAACCACATATTTATGAACAGATTGATAAAGTAATGCTTCCTGGCGATTTTATTGCCATGAAACTAACGAATACGATTACTACTTCTGCATCTGCCTTGTCTGAAGGTGTGTTTTGGGATTTTAAAAACACGGAGTTATCTAAAGATGTTATGGGGTATTATGGTTTTAATACTTCGATTATTCCTGAGATAAAAGATGTATTTACCAATCATGGTCAATTAAGTTCAAGTATAGCAGAGGTATTATCACTAACTGTCAATATACCTGTTACCTACAAAGCGGGTGATCAACCCAATAATGCTCTATCGTTAAATGTGTTACAGCCTGGAGAAGTTGCTGCCACTGCTGGCACCTCGGGCGTTATTTATGGGGTGGGTGATACCCTTAGCTATGATAAACAAAGCCGTATTAACAGCTTTGCACACGTAAACCATACTTCGGCACAAACTAGAATTGGAACTTTATTGTGCATTAATGGAACGGGTATTGCAAACAGTTACACCAGGAAATTATTGGCTGCCGATCAAACCTATCCCTTTATTAATGAGTCTGCCAAACAAATACCAATTGGTTCCGAAGGTTTGTCAGTTTTGCCATTTGGCAATGGTGCAGAGCGTATATTTAATAACAAAACGGTAAGTGCACACTACCAGAATATCAATTTTAATATTCATACCGAGGCGCACATATTCCGTTCTGTTCAAGAGGGTATCGCTTTTTCTTTCCGTTATGGTTTAGATATCATGAAAGAGAACGGCATTACCCCTTCGGTTATTCGTGCTGGTAAAGCCAACCTCTTTCTCAGTGATGTTTTTATTTCGGCTTTTGTTAATGCTACTAATGTGCCTGTTGAGTTATACCAAGTAGATGGTAGTGTAGGTGCTGCAAAGGGTGCGGGTATTGGTGCTGGAATATTTGCTTCGGAAAAAGAAGCTTTTGCTAATACAAAACCTTTAGACTTAATTGAACCTACTGTGTATGCCGCCTATAATGAGGTATATGAAGGTTGGAAGAAATTGTTGGAGAAACAGATAGGTTGAGAGGGGATAGGATAAGAGGGAAGGAGGATAAGAGGGGAAGAGGGGAAGAGGAAAGAGGGAAGTAGGATAAGAGGATAAGAGGAGGTAGGATAAGAGGATATGAGGGGAAGAGGGGATAGGATAAGAGGATAAAGATGGAAGGAGGTTGAGTTTTCAGCGTTATTAATTAAGTTTATTTACAATTACGAATCACAAATATCAAATATCAAATATCAATTATTAATTAACAATTATCTATTAAAGTAATGAGTACAGTAATTACAGGAGAAAAAGAATTCTTCAAAGGCATTAGTCAAGTAAAATTTGAGGGTTTGGGTAGCGATAACCCTCTTGCCTTCCGTTGGTATGATGAAAATAGAATAGTGGCAGGTAAGCCATTAAAAGAGCATTTGCGTTATGCATGTGCTTACTGGCACAGCTTCTGTGGTAGTGGAGCCGATCCTTTTGGTGAAGCAACCCACTTGTTTCCTTGGAGTGTTAAAGCAGATCCTGTTGAAAGAGCTAAAGATAAAATGGATGCAGCATTTGAGTTTATTACTAAAATGAATATTCCTTTTTATTGTTTTCATGATGTAGATGTTGTTGATTATGGTAATGATATCATAGAAAACGAAAGACGTTTGCAAGCTTTAGTAGATTATGCTAAACAAAAGCAAGCAGCTAGTGGCGTAAAGTTATTATGGGGTACTGCTAACCTATTTTCTAATAGAAGGTACATGAATGGTGCTTCTACCAATCCCGATTTTCATGTGGTAGCACATGGAGGTGCCCAAGTTAAAGCGGCAATTGATGCTACTATTGCTTTAGATGGTGAGAATTATGTTTTTTGGGGTGGTCGTGAAGGCTATATGAGTTTATTGAATACCAATATGAAGCGTGAACAAGAGCATTTTGCTAAATTTCTTCATGCTGCTAAAGATTATGCTCGTGCAAATGGTTTTAAAGGTACTTTCTTTATTGAGCCTAAACCTTGCGAACCTAGTAAACATCAATACGATTATGATAGCGAAACGGTAATTGGCTTCCTACGTAAATTTGATTTATTGAATGACTTTAAATTAAACCTTGAGGTTAACCACGCTACATTGGCGGGGCATACTTTTCAACACGAAGTTCAAGTAGCGGTAGATAATGGTATGTTGGGTAGTATGGATGCCAACAGAGGCGATTATCAAAATGGTTGGGATACCGATCAGTTTCCTAACAATATTAATGAATTAGTAGAAACCATGTTGGTTGTGTTAGAAGGTGGTGGCTTACAAGGTGGGGGTATTAACTTTGATGCAAAAATTAGAAGAAACAGTACCGATCCTGCCGATTTGTTTTATGCTCACGTTGGTGGAATGGACATTTTTGCTAGAGCATTGATTGTTGCAGATGAAATTTTAACCAAATCTGATTACAAAACCATTCGCACCAATCGTTATGCTTCTTTTGATAGTGCAGAGGGCAAAGCTTTTGAAGAAGGTAAACTTTCTTTAGAAGATTTAAGAGCTTATGCAATTGCTAATGGCGAACCCGCTACCCTTAGTGGTAAACAAGAATACCTAGAAAATATTATTAATAGGTTTATTTAAGTAATAATAAGGTAGGATTTAATAAAAATCCTACCTTTTATTTTTCGTATTATTCCAATTCTATTTTCTGATTTTGTCTTAACCTATATATTTGTAACACAACAAAATAAATCAACTTTTTTTCATTCTCAAATTAAACAACATTTCTGCCAGATGAAGACTCTATCAACACAGGATTACATTGTATTTCTAATTTACTTTTTTGTAGTTGCGGGCTACGGTTATTGGGTATACAATAGAAAAAAGCAAGCAGCAGTATCTGCTTCGCACGATTATTTTTTAGCCGAAGGTTCACTTACATGGTGGGCTATTGGTGCATCATTAATTGCCTCAAACATCTCGGCCGAGCAATTTATTGGCATGAGTGGTAATGGCTTTAAAATGGGATTAGCTATTGCAACTTATGAGTGGATGGCTGCTGCCACCTTAATGATTGTAGCGGTGTTCTTTATTCCTGTATATCTTAAAAACAAGATATACACCATGCCTCAGTTTTTAAATACCCGTTACAACAGTACCGTTGCTATGATTATGGCGGTGTTTTGGTTGTTGTTGTATGTAATAGTAAACTTAACATCTATCCTTTACCTTGGTGCATTGGCCATCAGTACTATTTCGGGCATTAACCTGTTTGTATGTATGTATGGTTTGGCAATTTTTGCCGTTATCATCACTTTAGGTGGTATGAAGGTGATAGGCTTTACCGATGTTATACAAGTATTCTTTTTAATATTGGGTGGTTTGGTTACTACTTATTTGGCTTTAAACCTAGTAGCACACTTGTACCACCAAGAGGGTGTTGTTGCAGGATTTAAACTGATGGTTTCTAACAATAACGATCATTTTCACATGATCTTTAAGAAGGACAATCCTAATTTCCCTAGTCTACCAGGGCTTACTGTATTATTGGGCGGTATGTGGATTGTAAACCTTAACTATTGGGGTTGCAACCAATACATTACCCAACGTGCATTGGGTGCTGATTTAAAAACTGCCCGTGGAGGTATTTTATTTGCTGCCTTTTTAAAGTTATTAATGCCTGTTATTGTGGTATTACCTGGTATTGCTGCGTATGTATTGTACCAAAATGGACAATTTCATGCCGAAGGCGATATGATGATGCGCAACGCATCTGGTACTTTAGAGTTGGTACAAGATAGGGCTTACCCCGTTTTACTAAACCTATTGCCTTCTGGGTTAAAAGGGGTGGCAGTGGCTGCGTTAACTGCTGCTATTGTAGCATCGTTAGCGGGTAAAGCAAACAGTATATCTACCATATTTACTTTGGATATCTACAAAAAGAAATTGAACCCCGATGCGGATGAAAATAAAATGGTACGTGTAGGTAAAACTACGGTGTTGGTTGCCATGATTATTGCATGTATCTTATCTCCATTTATGGGTATTGATAAAAAGGGTGGTTTCGAGTTTATTCAGTAGTACACAGGGTTTGTAAGTCCTGGTATTTTTGCGATGTTTATTCTTGGGTTCTTCTGGAAGAAAACAACCTCTAATGCGGCTATGTTTGCTACGGTAGGTGGTTTTGCTTTATCAGTAATCTTTAAATTCTTACCACGTTTGGTAAGTTTGGCTTTCTTAGCACCTTATGGTTACTCAACCAACGTACAACAACAAGATGGAAGTTATTTGTACGAGATTCCTTTCTTAGACAGAATGGGCTTTGTATTCTTGATTTCGGTAATTGTAATGTTCTTCATCAGTACTTTCGAAACCAAGAAGGGTGTGCATCCTCATGGTTTAGAAGTGGATACCAAAATGTTTAGAACAACCAATAGTTTTGCTGTTGGTGCCATACTAATACTAGGTTTAATTGTTGCTATCTACTCATTTTTCTGGTAGAAGTTAGTAATACTTTATTACTTATATAAAGGGTTGATAGAAGTTTAATTC
>Ga0007836_1000252_pt1 | contig 12540 bp, 13 predicted proteins | sample CryBogCBE23Oct07_FD_71205 | JGI IMG/M metagenome (GOLD analysis project Ga0007836, IMG submission 71205) | Freshwater microbial communities from Crystal Bog, Wisconsin, USA - CBE23Oct07 | ecosystem: Environmental > Aquatic > Freshwater > Lake | place: Crystal Bog, Wisconsin, USA | collected...
CAGGGATATTGGCAATTTCTTGTGGTTTTAACTGCGCATAACAACCAGTAATAACAACCAAACTTTCTGGAGATTTTCTTTGAATCCTCCTCACCAAATGTCTACACTCTTTATCTGCATTGTCTGTTACAGAGCAAGTATTTATAACGTAAACATCTGCTTCTTCATCAAAGTGCTTTTTTACAAACCCATCTTGTTCTAACAATCTTGATAAAGTTGACGTCTCCGAAAAATTAAGTTTGCAACCAAGTGTATGAAAAGCTATTGAACGTTGTTTATTCATTTTGCAAATGTAATTGTCCCCTAATAAGTAAATGCACAGGTTAAATATTTAATTACACCCATGCATACCAATTAAAAGTACCCTGATAATTACGATAACAACCCAAATCCATCCCTTAAAAGTTAATTTTCTTTCGGAAATAGTAGAACTGCCATTGTAAATAGCATCATTGCTATGAATTGTTTCCATCAAATTGCTACGGATGTTTGTTAATTCTACTAAATCGCTACTAATTTGTTTTGATTCTTCTCTGCTTTTGTGCTGAATTTTTACGGTCAGGTTAATTAAATAGTGTACAACCTCATTCTTCTGTTCATAAAAATCGTCTGGCAAATTATTCATAAACCTATACCATCCAGGCGTTACCCATTCTTTTATTTTGTCTCTAAACAAATGGTAATTATCAGTGCTTATATTTTTTAAATTCCTAATAGTCTCGTCTAAATATTGCCTTATAGACCTAAAAGCCTCCTCTCTATCTTGGATAAGTATAAAGTCTTCATAGCGTAACCATTCACCCAAATTATCTAACTGAAGATGATTAATAAAATTGCGTGAAATATTATTGAATGGAGCAGCGAAGTAACCACAAAAATGATAATCGAAAACTTCATCGCTTATAAATTCTTCTATAGCTTTATTAATCTCTAATAGATTAACATGGTTGTCTTCTAGTATCATTAGAATTAACTTGTTTTTCCAAATTCTAACATGATAAGGTAACCTAATAGTAAAATGTGGATTATCTAGTTCTTCAAAAACATCTGCTTTATTATACGTATAACCCTCCAATTCAATAAAGCCAGTAGATGCAAAATCGAATTCTATACTTAATTGTTTTTTAACTCGGCTTAGCACTATTTCATTGTTATAATCAATTGCTAAATGCTCAAAAAGCCTTATAATAGATATGTATTGTTTAGCCAATTCCTGTTCCTTTAAAATCAATAATATTATTTTCTTTTGCTCTATTCAACAAATTTGAAATACTATATACATGCCTTCTGAATTCGGGATATTTTTCGTTTTGTAAAGAAGTGTCAGCCATTTTCATGATGGTATTTGCTGCCCTATAATCCTTAAAATATGATTGCTCGTAGCTTTTATATTCAGTAAATCTTGAAATTAGAAAACTTATGTTATTACCCAACGCTCTCCAATACAAATCATTTAATTGCTTCATTTTATTTTCTATGACTGAAATGTTTTTCGATTGAATAAAACCACTTTCTGATTGTTCTATTTTTAAAAAGCTTTTACGTAAATCCTCCTTCTCAAAGTCTACCGTTTCAATAGCTGTCATCACTATTTCTTTATAATTAAAGTATTCCTCAATCATAGTAGTAATCCTTTCATTACCCCCTAACTTATCATACTGTTTAGAAATCCTGGTTATTTTCTCGGCAATTACATATTTTTCATCCGACTTGTCCTTGTCTTTTAACTTAAATAAATTAGTTTTTAGTGACTCCAACTCATTCAGCAAACTTGTAGCATGAATTTCCCAAATATCATCGTCATTATATTGAAACTCCTTGATGGTATTTATAAGTTCGTTCTCAAGGATGTTATATTGCTCTTTTAATCTTGAAATATTAATTTGCTTTTCAGAGATAGAGAATACATTATTAAATTCCTGTTGTGTCATCACTAGAAAAACTTGCGTTTTCAAAACCCTTGAATCAGTAAGGTGAATCTGTATTTCTATATCAGAGCCCTTTAGTAAGTCTGTTTGCAAATCCTTACCCGATATTTGTATACATCCTATAGTTAAATTAGAAGAAGGTCTAGAATTTTTATCTCCTTCCAAAATATTAATAGTAATACAATCGTCGCTTCCCTTTTTTATCGTCTTAGACAATTCTCTGTACAAAGTCCTTTTTTGTGGCAACAAAGAGTTTCTAGTAAAAATGGCCTCCATCTTTGTTGTCTTATTTTCTATATCATCAACTTCAATACAAATATCATGTGGCAGGGGCTGCCCGTCTATATTATAGGTACCTTGGTTTATGGTAATTTCTTTTTTTAAATAACTTATTTCGTTGTTGTTATTGTCATAAATATTAAAATCAAATAAGTTATTTATTCCAGGTATCAATGGAAGGAATTCAGTTTTCTTAGCTTTCAAATCTACAAAGCCTGTATCAAAACCTCCATCTAAGCGCGTTATTCTATAAGTTTTATGCTCATATTCACCTGATACTTTTATTAAAAGTAGCTCCTCTGTGCCCCGTGATGAGCGCGAGTAATTAAGGTCAATATTCAGGTTTAACTGCTCTACAGCCAACCCTGCAAGTAATTCATTTACAATGTTATGAGTGGTAATTTCTTTTTCAGCAATGGAAGGCTCATAAAATTTATTGGCAGCATAATGTGCTGCACCAACTGCAACCGATGTAGTAGGATCTATTGTATAGTTTAATGTTATACCAGTCTGCAAGCTTAGTTGCTCTCTTACAATGGGTAAATAAGTACTTCCTCCAACCAATATAATGGCATTTATATCATCGGTTTTTAATTTATTATTCTCTAATACGCGGTGTAATAATTGTAGGGTTTGGTTAACTAGGGGCAAGAATATTTCATCAACATCTTCTTTCTTTATCTCTATATAAAAATCATATTTCTTATCATCAAGTATTGCAGAAAAATCAATAGCCGTAATCTGTGCTTGTGAAAGTTCTTTTTTAGCTTCCTCTGCATAATACATAATCTGATAAAAAAGCATTTCATATTTGCCATGCTTATCTCGCAACTCCTCCTCAAAGTTTTCTATACCAGTTTGCTGAATGATTGCTGGAATAATAATTTTATCGATGATGGCAAAATCAAAGTCCATTCCTCCAAGAAAATTATTCCCTTCATGATCTACTATTTTTAATTGATCTTCCATTTGGTTTACCAAAGCAACATCAAAGGTGCCACCACCTAAATCATATACTATCCAATTGCCGGTAGATTGATGGGGGCCAAAAGTATCGTCATTAAAAAAAGCAAGACAAGCAGCAATAGGTTCTTGTAATAAAAATACTTCTTTAAAACCAGCCTCCTTGCCTGCATTTAATGTTGCATTACTTTGCATGCTGTCAAAGGATGCGGGAATAGTTATTACAGCACTCGCTACATAATCTGTTGGCGGTACAAACTTTTTAAGTTCTTTAAGTACAAGTGTAGATAACTCTACAGGCGTAACGTTTTCATCAATGTTTACCACATAAAATTTTTCATCGGTACCCATTTTTCTTTTAAACCCACTAAATACATTAATAGCATCTTTTGTTAAATATTCCCTTGCCTTATCACCAATTAATATTCGCTCGAGCCTGTAAGCCACAACCGAAGCAAGGGTTTCTTTCTGACCAATAGGGTTTTTATATACTTGCACTTTGCCATTTTCAAATTTGGCAATTAAAGAATTAGTAGTGCCTAAATCAATACCGAAATTTACAGGTTTCATTGGTTAATTATTTTGATTCAACAAATACAACAGCTTTTTGTACTAGGGTTAAAGTATTATCTAATTTCTTATAAATAATAGGTTTAATGGTTTTTTTTATGACCATCTTGGTAGATACTTTCCCTACAAAATTTGCTTCACAATCTGTTCTAGCATCATTGTAGTTTTCATTAGTTGGATCCTGAATAATATACCCTTCCTCCTCAAAAATTGTTTTTATCCTGGCAAAATTCCTTTCAAAAAGAGAAACTTCTTTACGTTCTTCTATTTTATGACTTATTTCAAAAAATTGATTTATCAATTGTATATGAAAATTACTCATGTTGTATGTATTAGGCCATGAAAATAAGAGATTTAGCTGTTAAATATCTTTTACAATTTATAAAATAAAATTTTGAATATTTTGATAGGTAGCGTGTTTTAGTTAGTGCTAGGCAAAATTTAAAATCAATTATTAATATTATTTAATTCAAACTTCTGCGTAAGCTTCTTACCAAATATCTCATCTGCATTTAAAACAAGTGTTTTAACATATTTTCAATTGTAAGGATGGTCGTTTATTTAAAAAAAAAATGAAGCAAATGCTTGTATTTAGAGTAGTTGGTAATTATAGTAAAGTCCTATTGCCTAATAAGGGCTTAAAAAACCCTTGATTCGCATTATAAATAACCACTTGTGTAAGAAAATAGGAACGCAGGTGCTGAATGGAAGATTTTATGTTTCAATTAGAGGACACCCTATTTGGAATCAGGGACACCCTATTTGGAATCGGGGACACCCTATTAGGAATCGGGGACACCCTATTGGGAATCGGGGATACCCTATTTGGAATCAGGGACACCCTATTTGGAATCGGGGACACCCTATTTGGAATCATGGACACCCTATTTGGAATCAGGGACACCCTATTTGGAATCGGGGACACCCTATTTGGAATCGGAGACACCCTATTGGGAATCGGAGACACCCTATTTGGAATCGGGGACACCCCATTTGGAATCGGGGACACCCTATTTGGAATCGGGGACACCCTATTTGGAATCAGGGTCGCCTAGTTATCTCCTGAAATAGTTTGTTAGTAAAATGGGTAAAATGATTAACAACAATATATTTGTTGATGTAAGCTTTGGCACAAAAAGTACTTAAGGAACTTTAACTGTTGTATTCAATTATTCCTACCAAGATGTAGTTCCTAAAGGCGTTTTCAACCCTTGATACGCATTATTAATTATCCATTATCAACTAAGTACTCATCAATCACCACCAACAATTCCCTACTAGAAGCTTTCTACTTTTATAATTATTGGCTATTCCTTTATAAAATCCTATCCTGTAAAGTATTCTTTCCCCCTATCTTCGCCCCGGAAATTAAGGTCTTTATTGAATGATAAGTAGGAGAAATATTAGGGTTAAAGTGATGCAGTTATTATACATGAAAGATAGTTCATTGGATAATACTGCCATGAAAAGCCCCACAGTTGAATTGAACAAAAGTTTTAATCAAACCAAAGAATTATTAGTGTACTTACTATATTTTGTTGGTGAAGTTGCAAAATATGCCGAGACAGATGCACTAAGAAAATCGAATAAATATCTTCCTACTGATGATGATTTAAATGTAAATACTAAACTTTCGGGTAACCAATTATTGGTACAGATGAGGGAGGATGAGGGTTACCTTAAAGCAGTTGAAACAATAAAGCCACAGCGTTTTTTAAATGACGATATTTTAAAAAGGGTCTATAATAACTTAGTAGCTACCGACCAATATCAAGTTTATACATTTAGTATTAATAGAGATAAAGAAAAAGAAAGAGAAGTTTTACGCCTTGTTTTTAATTCTTTAATGCTACCCGATGATGTATTTGTTTCCCATATTGAAGAATTATTCTCTAATTGGGATGATGATTGCGAAATGATTGAACAGTTGGTTAATAGTTATCTTTTTAAGCCAAATTCTATTAATATAAATGAGATAATTACACCAGACAAGTTTGAGTTTGCTGTTTCTTTATTAAAAACAACTTGGGAAAAGAAAGATTATCTACTTAATATCATCAAACCCAAGCTTCAAAATTGGGATGCAGACCGTATAGCTACCTTAGATATGATTTTGATGCAAATGGGGGTTGCAGAGTTTTTATACTTTGAAACTATACCCACTAAAGTAACCATCAACGAATATATAGATATTGCTAAAGAGTATAGTACAGAACAAAGTGGTCACTTTGTTAATGGTATACTTGATGGTATTCATAAAGAATTAGCAGCAGATGGTAAACTAAATAAAATAGACTTTAAGCAAAAAAGATAATATTTTAGCAACCTAATTAGATAATTATAATGAAAGCAATTATTGGTCTATTTATCTTGGTGGTTATCATAAGCAATACTTCTTGTAAGTTTAGTGATAAAAATAACGAGTTACAAAAAAAGGCTGCATCAGACACTGCAAATTTTACCAGAATACAATGGTTAGATACTGTAATGAGTATTGGAACGATTAACATGGGCGAAAAAGCACAGGTTAAGTTTAGATGTAAGAATGTAGGTGCTAAACCACTAGTAATAACCAATGCGAAACCAGGTTGTGGTTGCACAGTTGCCGATTATACAAAAGAACCAATTAACCCTGGGGAAGAAGGTTGGGTTACTGCAGCATTTGATAGTAAAAAGATTCATGGTGGGGGAGATATTCATAAAACCATTATTGTTAATACCAACACCTTTAATGATGCAGAAAAATATTTGGTGTTTACTGGTACCGTTTTAAATGCTCCTGGAGATAAAGTTGTACTGCCAAAAGAAAACAAATAGTTAGATTAATAATTAAACAATAAAACAAATAGGAATGTCAATTTTAAATGTAATGTTACTTGCTGCAAGCGATCCAAAGCAAGGTGGAATGATTCAAATGGTTATAATGGGTGGTATCATCCTTGTTTTTTGGTTCTTTATGATTAGACCACAAGCGCAAAAAGCCAAAGAACAAAAGAAGTTTATAGATGATCTTCAAAAAGGAGCAAAAATTGTTTTAAATTCGGGTATCCATGCTAGCATTTATAAAGTAAATGAAGATGGAACACTTCAAATTGAAGTAAATCCTGGTAGCTATTTAAAGGTTGAAAAGAGTGCAATTAGTATGGAAATGACGGTTGCTATTAACAAACCCGCTACCGTTACCGTTTCTAAATAATAAAGAATCAGCCTAGTAGTTACTCCCAAATTACAATTGTGATTTGGGATTTTTGTTTTGATTATGTTAAAAGTTGGTCTTACAGGTGGAATAGGCAGTGGTAAAACAGTGGTAGCTGAAGTATTTAAAACTTTGGGTATTCCTGTTTTTAATGCGGACAATACAGCAAAAAAAATGATGGAAGAAGACCAAGCTTTAAAAACATCAATCAAACAAGTATTTGGTGAGGAAGCATACATTAACAACCAATTGAATAAGAAATACATTGCAAATATTGTGTTTAATGATGCCTATCAATTGGAAGTTTTAAACTCAATTACACATCCTGCCATTATAAAAGCAGCGGAAGATTGGATGCAACAACAAACTGCTCCTTATTGCATTAAAGAAGCTGCACTATTATTTGAAACAGGTAGTGCAGCCAACCTTGATTATATTATTGGTGTAAAAGCCCCTGACTCCTTAAGAATACATAGGGTAATGCAACGTGAAAATATTAGTAGGGCAGATGTGCTAGCAAGGATGAATAAACAAATTAGCCAGACTATTAAAATGAAACTTTGCAACTTTATAATTCATAATGATGAACAGCATCTAGTTATTCCACAAATCATTGAATTACACAATAAGTTATTAAATCAATAATTATAAGCTGTTGAAAAAGTCTATTATAGCTACCCTTGCTATTGCCATTCCACTTATTTTGGGTAACCTTACTCAAGTAGCTTATGGGTTAATTGATACGGCAATGATTGGTTCTTTGGGGTATAAGCAATTGGCCGCTGCATCATTGGTGGTAAATGTTTTGGCTATTCCTTTAGTTATTGGTATTGGTTTAGTAATGTCGGTAACGCCCCTAGTTTCTATTGCAAATGGTAAACAAGATGCATTTAAAGCTTCGCACCTTTTATATAATGGATGGTTTTTAGGTATAATATGTGGTGTATTGTTAGCTGTTATTGTACATATTCTTTCTTATTTTTTACCCTTAATGGGGCAAGACGCTACTGTAGTTGTATATGCAAAAAGTTACTTAATTATTATGGGGTATTCTTTAATACCGATGATGATATTTGTAGCGAGTAAAAATTTTGCTGATGGATTACAATTTACCAAAACGGCTATGACTCTGTCCTTGCTTTCTCTTCCTTTAAATGCTTTTTTGTGTTGGATATTTATATTTGGTCATTGGGGCATGCCCGCTATGGGGGTTAATGGTGCAGGATTAGCTACTTTAATATCTAGAATCGTTCTTGCAATTGCTATGATAGCTGTATTGTTTAAGCACCAAACATTTGTTAAGTTTCTAGCACTCCAAAATACAGCTTGGTATATTAGCAAAAGCACTCTAAAAGAAATGATGCACATTGGTATACCAAGTAGTTTGCAGTATTGTATGGAGGCGGGTGCTTTTTCTATTTCGGGCATCATGGTTGGGTGGTTGGGTGCCATACCACAAGCAGCGCACCAAATAGCACTCAATTGTGCTTCTGCCACCTTTATGGCTTCTCTAGGGTTTTCAATGGCAGGTTCTATTCGTATTAGTGAAGCTTATGGTAAAAAGGATATACAACAAATGCAAGTAATAGGTAAAAGTACCGCAATAGGAGGGCTTGTTTATGGAACAATGGCTGGATTACTGTTGATTGCTTTAAACAATTATCTTCCATTTATTTTTACGAGAGATAAAATAGTGGTAGATGTAGCCAAACTTTTGTTGGTGTATGCTGCTTTATTCCAAATATCCGATGCTACACAAGCTATTGGAGTAGGGTTATGTAGAGGGGTGAAAGATGTAGTGAAACCTACTATTTACGTTGTAATTGCATATTGGGCAATAGGTATCCCTATCGGTTTTGTGCTTGCATTTCCTTATCATTTGGGTGTAATAGGTATTTGGATTGGCTTTGTTACTGGACTATCCTTTTCTGCCATCTTATTAAATTATCGCTTTTTCAAGAATATAAAATCTTTTGTGTAAGCAGGTTGCCTTCTACTATTAAAACGGAAATGTTTGGTTTTATGTGTAAATGGTGACCAGTTTAGGGTTATTAAAACCACACCATAAAATTGTTAATTGATTGAAATTTATTTATAGATTACTCAAAAAAAAAGGCATTGATTATTAAATTGAAAATAACCAATGCCTTTAGCAATAAGCTGCTACTACCCAATTTTAAGCCTTCTTTTTTCTATCATATTGGCAACATTCATCTAGCTTTTTGTAAGCCGCATCGGTTGCTGTAGCATCCTGTGTATCGTAACCTGCTTCAGCAATCTTTTCCTGAATCTTTTTAGAAGAAGTTTTAGTTGCATCAAATGAAATGCTTAAAACTTTGGTATCTACATTCCACTTAGCTTCTGTGGCACCACCTGCTTTTGCCGCTTTTTGAATATGACTTCTGCATTGCGCACAGTTGCCATAAACTTTAAGGGTTTCTGTTTTTACTGCTTGTGCAAAAATGGTTACTGCACAAATAAGTGATAATCCTGTTAAAATGATACTTTTTTTCATAATTACTTTTATTAATTTAAAACTAAGGATAGAAACAATATTCTATTTTCTACAAATTTATAGGTGGATGGTTTAATTTGAGCTCTAGCTTACCCATTTTTAGTATTAAATAACTAAATAACTTACTAGATGATAATAATTAAGTGCTAGTATCTTCTAAAATCTTTATTTTGTGCCAACTATGGATACATTAAGAGAACAGTGGCTTATTTTTATTTCTACCCCATTTTACGTTACTATTATCCTAGCAGAATTGTTACTTTCTCATTGGCAACACAAACCTAAATACACTTTTATTGATACGGTTACCAATATATACCTCATGCTTTTAAATGGTGGGATTGATGTAGCTTTTAGGATTGTTTATGTTCGTATTTTTCAATATTGCTATGTTCATAGGCTAATAAACTGGCAGATAGGTGTGGCTTATTGGTTGTTAATATTAATATTGGAAGATTTTTTATACTATTGGCTTCACCGGTTTGATCATGAAATTCGTTTCTTTTGGGCAACACATGTTACCCACCATAGTAGCAAACAATTTAATTTTTCGGTGGGCTTTCGCTCTTCTGTATTTCAACCCCTGTATAGGTTTCTATATTTTCTCCCTCTGCCTTTACTTGGGTTTAAACCACTAGATATTCTCTTTATTTATGCCGCTACGCAGATTTGGGGAATATTTGTACATACCGAATTAATTAAAAAGATGGGGTGGCTAGAGTATGTATTTGTTACTCCATCTCACCATCGTGTTCACCATGGATCTAACCCAAAGTATTTGGATAAAAACATGGGTATGTTCTTAATAGTTTGGGATAAACTATTTGGAACTTTTCAAGAAGAATTAAATAAAGAAGAATATCAACCCATTAAATACGGTCTTACTAAAGATCTAGAAAATGCCAATGCGCTTACGGTTGTTTTTCATGAATGGCAACAAATATTTAAAGATGTATTTCAACCAAATATTACTTTAAAAGAGCGGATAAATTATATAGTTGGGCCACCGGGTTACAGTCATGATGGTACAAGAATGACTAGCGAGGAAATGCGTAAAAATGAAATAGGGTAGGGTGGAAATTGATCAAGTTAATTAAGGTAAGGAATGGCTGAAACAATAATAATTTATACAGATGGCTCATCAAGGGGTAATCCTGGCCCTGGTGGTTATGGAATTGTGTTAAAATGGGGAGATAAGGTAAAAGAAATTTCTCAAGGGTATAAGCGTACTACCAATAACCGAATGGAGTTAATGGGGGTAATTGTAGCCCTTGAAAGTTTAAAGACGAATATCTATCCAATTACCATTTATACGGATAGTAAGTATGTTGTTGATAGTGTAGAAAAGCGTTGGTTAGATGGTTGGATAAAAACTGACTTTAGTGGGGGTAAAAAGAACAAGGACTTGTGGGTTCGCTACTATCAAGTATCAAGGCAATTTAAAATTAAGTTTGTTTGGGTAAAGGGTCATGCAAATAATGCCATGAATAATAGATGCGATGTTTTAGCTACCTCCGCTGCCGATGGTAATAATTTGTTAGTAGATATAGGGTTTGGGGTTAATTGATAGTAATTAGCGGTCAATTATTAGTTGTTATGTGAAGTTATGAGCGATGAGTTGTAGAAAATGGTTGGCCATCTGTTGTTTATAAGTTATGCGTTATAGCTTTAATGAGTTTCAAGAATAGTTGCTGTACACTTCTTGCATATCCGTTACTAATTTTCACTACCCACTTACTACTACCCACTACCCACAAGTCACTACCCTTTATTTGCAAGCTGTCCACAGGCAGCATCAATATCTTTACCTCGGCTGCGTCTTAATCGTGCATTTACACGGTTTTTATCTAGTATAGTCATGAAGTCTTCAACAACGTTTTCTTCTGGTTTGTAGAATTTAAAAGCATCAATGGTGTTATATTCTATAATATTTACTAAGTCGGCAGGTACTTGGCGGTAAACTTTTATTAAATCTTCGGCATCACGTTGGGTATCATTAAACCCTTTTAATAAGATGTATTCAAAGGTGATTTCGTTACCCGTCTCTTTATAAAAATAATTTAAAGCCTCCACCAAAGCAGCAATATTGTTACTCTCATTAATGGGCATAATTTCATTTCTTTTCTTATCAGTGGCGGCATGTAGCGATAAAGCAAGTTTAAACTTTACTTTATTATCTCCTAAATGTTTAATTTGTTTTGCTACCCCCGCAGTAGAAACTGTTATTCTTCGCGGACTCATAAATAACCCATCTTCAGCAGTAATTCTTTCTATAGCAGCCAATACATTATTATAGTTAAGTAGCGGTTCGCCCATACCCATAAACACAATATTGGTGAGCTTTTGCTGATAAGCGGCTTCGCTTTGTTGATTTATAAGGACTACCTGGTCATATATTTCATCAAAAGTTAAGTTTCTCTTTCTTTCCATATAACCTGTTGCACAAAACTTACAAGTAAGGCTACATCCTACTTGCGAGGATACACAGGCGGTCTTTCTCTCTTCTGTTGGGATTAAAACTCCTTCAATGGCATGACCATCATAGGTCTTGAATCTACTTTTTATGGTGCCATCTTCACTATGTTGTGAGGTTTGAACAGTAAGGGCAGGTAGGGTATAAGTTTCTTCTAATTTGCTTCTTAATGCCTTACTAATGTTGGTCATATCTGAAAAGCTATGTGCATGTTTCTGCCATAACCATTCATGAACTTGTTTTACTCTAAATTTTGGTTCGCCAATTGTAATAAAGTAATTTTCTAATTCTTTAAGTGTAAGATGACGAATGTTTTGTTTGCTAACCATTGCGCGAAGTTAATTGAACAACCGTTATACAATTTAATTATTAGTTGTGCTGCTAGTAGGTACAGTTGTAAGTTGGTTTTTATGGTATTTACATCATCCCAATTTAATCTATGCAAATGCGGGTGCTAGGCAAAAATTATTTACCCCCATCATTTATGTGCCAAACTACTTTAAAAGTAAAATAGATACATTTGTACAATGACTTTACAAGAAAGAGACCACGCCGTTATTTGGCATCCTTTTACACAACAAAAAAACAGACAACCTCCTATTCCAATCACTAAAGG
>Ga0007836_1000256_pt1 | contig 12415 bp, 9 predicted proteins | sample CryBogCBE23Oct07_FD_71205 | JGI IMG/M metagenome (GOLD analysis project Ga0007836, IMG submission 71205) | Freshwater microbial communities from Crystal Bog, Wisconsin, USA - CBE23Oct07 | ecosystem: Environmental > Aquatic > Freshwater > Lake | place: Crystal Bog, Wisconsin, USA | collected...
TATCCCTGTAAAATCAGATATAGATAATGCAACTGCTGTAATACTACCTGTATAAGCCGCAGCCTCAGTGTATGTAATTCTATTATTATCTGATGGGTGAGGTACATTATTTAGAATCCAAGTCTTAAAATTATCATCAGGAATATAGACATACATAGCACAATTGGTACTAAATATAGAGGTGGCATCTATTGCAGAAGACCAGTTTGTATTAAAATAAGCTAAATCATCCACATTAATACAGCTTAATAATGGATTATTACTAGCAAGGAAATCATTTATTTGCTGATTGCGCCCATTTCGTATATCTAATTGTGTTAAGCCACAACCATAACATTGGAAAGAAGTAAGGGCAGTGTTTTTTGTAAGATTTAAATTAGATAATTGGTTATTAAAACTACATAACAATTTGGCTAAACCAGTATTCTTTGATACATCAAGATTGCTTAATGTATTGGCTCTACAATCTAATTCAGTTAGTTTTAAATTGCTGGTAAGATTTAGATTAGAAATTTTATTATTAGCACAATACAAAATCTTTAATAGACTATCATTCGAAACATCTAAAGACGCTAATTGGTTTCCACCGCAGTTTAAATAAATAAGGGCATTATTGCTAGAGACATTAATAGTTGATAATTGATTGGAGCTGCAGTCTAAAGATTTAATATTAGTAAAGTATTCAATGCCAGTTAAATTTTTAATTGATTGGGAAGATACATTGACGCTTCCTGCATAAGAAGCAGCCTCTAAGTAAGTGATTGCATAGGGATTTGATGGATGGGTAACAGAAGCAATCAATCCTTTCTTAAAATTATTATCAGGTATACTTATATAGTTGGTACAACCTGACCCAAATATTGTTGTGTTAGTATCAATACCTGTATACCAATGAGCATTTGCATAAAAAATATCATCTACTTCTATACAAAAAAGATGGGGATTACTAGCAGCAGAAAGGAAGGTTAGATTTGAATTATGCCCATTTTTTAAATTTACAGTAGTTAATTGCGCATTGTTACAATATACTGATTTGAGTAAAGGATTTTGGGAAAAGTCGAGTGAAGTAATTCCTGTGAACCTGCAATCAAAATTAGTAAGAGAGTTGTTGTTAGAGAGATTAATACTAGTAAGCTGATAATTATTGGGGATAATTAGGTCTGTGAGAAAAGTGTTTGCCGAAACATCTAAACTTTGAATTTGATTATCGTTGCAGTTTAAATATTTAAGTGACTTGTTTGAGGAAACATTTATTGTAGTTAATTTATTGGAAGTACAATCTAAAGAGTCAATATTAATAAATGCCTCAATACCTGATAGATTCCCTATTGATAAAGAAGTTAAATCGACCTTACTTTTAAAAGCAGCAGCTTCGGCATAAGTAATATCAGAAGTACTTATACTATGATTAACATTAGCCAAAACCCAAGACTTGAAATTAGCATCTGGAATATTTACATACTGGGCTTTCACATTTGCGAAAGCAAAAAAGAAAATAAATAAGATTGTTACCTTAAAAAAGAGTAAAACTCTAGTAATGGGTGTAATTGGTTTAATTGCTTTTGCTTTCATGTAAAATATTTGAGATAAAAATAGGTAAAATTGTAATTCGGGATACTACCTATGAGATAGATAATAAAGGATTATTTATGTTTAATATAATATCAAAATAACAAGTCTATTTATGTAAACAGTATAAATGGATTAATGGGTATTATAGATTTCTTGCCATTATTAAGTATACTGTAATTAAAAAGAAGTTTTTAAAGGATACTCATCATGTGTAAATAAGCAATAAAAAAATGAGGGCATAATACTTGGGGTTGTACAAAAAAGATTAATGTACCAATCTTCCCTCCATATATTCATTATGGTTTTTGTCGCTTTCAATTAGCCCATCTTTCAATCGAACCACACGGTGTGCATAAGCGGCAATATCTTCCTCATGGGTTACCAAAACAACAGTGTTTCCAGCAGCTTGAATCTTTCCAAATATCTCCATCACTTCAATAGATGTTTTACTGTCTAAATTACCCGTAGGTTCGTCCGCTAACAACAAAGACGGATTGTTTACCAAAGCCCGGGCAATTGCTACCCGTTGTATTTGTCCTCCACTTAGTTCATTGCTTTTATGATGGCTTCTATCGGCAAGGCCTACTTTATTAAGGGCTTCCATTGCCCTTTCTATCCTATCTTTTTTACTAACACCTGCATAAATAAGGGGCAAGGCAACATTTTCTGCTGCTGATAAGCGTGGTAATAAGTTAAATTGTTGAAAAACAAATCCTATTTCTGTGTTGCGTACTTCAGCAAGACTATCATCTGTCATCTTACTTACATCTTTACCATTTAAAATATACTTACCTCCAGTTGGTGAGTCAAGGCAGCCTAATAAATTCATTAAGGTACTCTTTCCACTACCACTTGGTCCCATAAGGGCAACATATTCGTTTCTATTAATATCCAAAGTAATACCTTTTAATACAGGTATCGCTTGCGACCCCATGATGTAGGCTTTTTCAATATGCTCTAAACGAATGATGGTATCCATGGTATTTGTAATAAATTATGATTAAAAAAAAGATAAGACTTTCTGTAAAAAACAAAATGATTTGCTAAAACTACAACGACAAGATTTCTTTTTTACCAAGCAAAACAATTATGCTCATCAATCAAATCAAGTAATGTTTGGTATAAATATAGTATTACAAAAGCAATACCTACCAATCTATAGTATGTATTAACTATTTCTTTATTACTGTGGGCACTTTAAAAAACTGGTTGTCTTTTAAAGGAGCATTTAGTAGGGCTTCTTCCCTAGTAACACTCCCTCTTACTGCATCTTCTCTTAAAGCATTTACAGCGTCCCCCATGTGTAATACTGGTTCAACACCTGTGGTGTCAATTTCGTTTAGTTTATCAACAAACGATACAATATTTTGTAGATCAGCCGTATACCCTTTCATCTCTTCTTCAGTAAAATATAAGCGAGATAAGTGTGCTAGTTTTTCAACCAAAACTGTTGTTACTTCCATAAAAACAAAAATAGACGAAGCAAAGGAAGTATTTTTGTTTTATTAAATTATTATTTGTATTTATTTGTCAATTTGCGACTATTTTATGCAAAATGAATATAAATGCACAAGTGTTTAATTTATGTGTATAAATTTGGAATCCTACTTACAATACTTTATTGAGTTTTTCGTTCTTAGGTATACAATTAAGATGTCTGTAATATGGTTACTAACACCCTAGGCTCGTTGAATGTGCTATTAGCAGAAGACAACGAAATAAATAAATTGATTGCTAAAACAATGCTTGGTCGTTGGGGGTTCAAAACCACTATTGCCCCCGATGGAGTAGAAGCAGTGAAAGAAGTAGAATTGAATAATTTCGATTTAATTTTAATGGATATTCACATGCCCAATAAAGATGGAATTGATGCAACGGATGATATCAGGAAAATGAAAGATCCTCGAAAAAATTCCTTACCTATTATTGCACTTACGGCCAATACACAGATTGGAGTAGATGATAAATTTATTGATTTAGGTATGGATGGGTATTTAAGCAAACCTTTTAAGGAGGAAGAATTATATAACTTAATAGCTACTGTTTTGGAGAAAAGAAAACATAAATTATTATGAGTACTTCTAAAGAACGTTTATACGACCTTGCTTTAATAGAAGAAATGGCGCAAGGTGATCAGGACTTTATGAGAGAAATGGCAGAAACCTTCTTACTATCAGTGCCGCCGGTAATTTCTTTAATGTTAGAACATTGTAGTAATGGCGAATGGGTTTTAATGGCAAATGAAGCGCATGGTTTAAAAAGTAATATTGACATGTTGCAGATTAACAGCATTAAGGATGAAATTAGAATTGTTGAATTAAATGGTAAACAAGGTACAAATTTGGAGGAAACGCCAAAATTGGTCATTAAGGTTATTAGCGTATTGCAAACAGTAATGCAACAATTAAAAGAGCAGTATAAGCTATAATTAACTATGATTTATAAACATCCTTTTATAAATCATAGCAGTTTGTAAATTACCATATTCCTTATCGCTACATTGTTTTACCCACCTTATACCATAAATACAGTTGGTTAAAAATATTTCATCAGCTTCAAATACATCACTTAAAGTAATAGGGGTTTCCAAAGTTTGCACACCCAATAAGGGTAGTTCTTTAAGCAAATGTCTTCTCATAACTCCATTTATCCCCCCTTCATCTAGGCTTGAGGTTTTAACTACGCTATCTTTTATAATAAACACATTAGCAATACTAGCATCTGCCACTCTTTGATAAGGGTTTAAAAGAATGGCATCATTTAATTGTTGTTTTTTAACCCATAAGGACGCCATGATATAAGGTAAAAAGTTGTTGCTTTTTATGGCAGAATAATCATCACAGGTCTTTTTCGAACCTTTAAAAACATCAATTATTAATCCGTTTTCGTTTAAAAGGTTATTAGCAGGGTTAAGTTGCCATGTTTGAATTAAAAAGTTTGGATGATGGTTTTGTTGGTCATACAAGCCGCCATCTCCACGGTAAACCATTAGTCTTATTCTAGCTAATTTGGTATGATTATTTTTTTTAACAAGTTCTACAACCTGCCCTCGTAGAAAGTTAGGGGTAAAGTAGGTTGGAAGCACAAATTGCAAGAGAGATAAGGAGGAAAACAGTCTTTCAAAATGATAGTGTTCTAGTAAAAGGTTGCCATCTATCAATTTAATAGTTTCAAAGCAGCCATCACCATATCTAAATGATCGGTTATTGGGAGAGATGAATGCGGTATCTTCTCTTACGATTTTTCCATTATTGTTTATATATATTGTTGCTGCCATGACTATTATAGATAAAATAGAAAAGGCTTCAATAACTTGAAGCCTTTTTCTACATCTGTGGGAGTTGACGGGGTCGAACCGCCGACCCTCTGCTTGTAAGGCAGATGCTCTAAACCAACTGAGCTAAACTCCCTTCTGTTTTTGGGAGTGCAAAAATAAGGGAAGATTTATAATTGCCAAATCTTTTTTTAATTATTTTGATAATAATCTATAAGTAACACCTTCTAAAGCCAAATGGGTGTTCTCGAAAACCTCCCTTGCTTCTTCCAAGAATACATTTAAACTTTCGTATTTACTACTAAAATGACCAATTAAAAGTTTGCCTACTTGTGCCTTTAATGCAATAGATGCTGCTTGGTGGGTAGTAGAATGAAAACGCTTAAATGCATTTTCGGTCATGTTCTTTAAGTAGGTTGTTTCATGATATAAAATTTGCACCCCTTTTACCAATTCCGCAATGCGTTCATCGTACAATGTATCGCCCGAAAAAGCATAGCTTCTGCCTAAAGTATTAGGCAGGGTAACCCATTCGTTTTTTATTAATAATCCTTCTTTTGTAATATAGTCCTCACCATCTTTCAGTTTTTCAAAGAAATAAGTAGGTATATGATATTGATGGATGGTTTCTTTATTAATTTTTCTAGCTTTCTTTTTTTCTTTTATAATAAATCCATGACACTCAATTCTATGTTGTGTTGAAAAGGTTTCAACAGTAAATTTCATTTCATCAACAATTAAACCCTCTTTTGTTAATGGATTAAAATTTATTTTAAAAGACATGTTGGTGTCGGCAGCTTCAAGTTGAATCTTTATAATTTGTTCCAAAACGGCAGGACCATAAATATTAAGGTCATCTTCCCTGCCCATCAAACACATGCTTGTTATTAAGCCTATTAAACCAAAATAATGGTCGCCATGTAAATGAGATATAAATATGTATTTTATTCTGCTCCAACGTATTTTAAACTTGGCAATTTGCATTTGTGTACCTTCTCCACAATCTAAGAGTATTAATTGATCTTCAATGGTAACTATTTGTGCGGTGGGATGCCTATTGTAAGCAGGTACGGCAGAATTGTTTCCTAAAATAGTTACTCCAAACATAGCGATAATGTAATGAACAGATATTGTTAAAAAAATAAATATATAGTAATAAAACTAATGGCAATACTTTTTATTAAAATAAATAAGTTGTTTTATTATTCATTACTCTCAAAACTCATATCAGCACTATCTAGCAGCTCTCTTTCAATCTCTTCCATTTGCACTATATCCCACGCTTCTGTTTGGGTGGGCGTTTGGTTTAAGATTTCGGCAATTTCCAATTCTTCAAATATCTTATTTACCAACGGCTGTATTTCACAAATAACAAAACTTGTATTCCGTTCATAAAAAGTAGATTGTACTTCAGTTATTGCCTCTGCAACGCTTTTTTCAATCGTTTTTACCATACTCATGTTCAAAATAACATTCTTTATGGGCTGCTTCATGAAAAGAAGGCAGTAATCCTTAAAAGCTATAGCCATATTGTCTGCTATACTAGAAACTAAAGGAGTTACAACGGTAAATTTCTCCTTGGTATCAATTTTGAAATCCATTTTTTTAAGGTTTTAAAATTGTGAATAAATATCCAATTAAATTCCTCAAAAATATTCCTTATAATTGTACGATAAGTACTTAATTTTATTTCATGGATAATAACTTTTCAGCACAGGTTAAAGAAATCATTTCGTTCAGCAGAGAAGAAGCACTCCGGTTGGGCAATGATTTTATAGGCACAGAACATTTGTTACTTGGTTTAATTAGAGATGGTGAGAATACTGCCATTAAAGTTTTACAACGTTTAAATGTTGATTTATACGAATTACGCAAAGAAATAGAGCTTGCAGTAAAAGATAAAACAGGTAAAAATATTGCCAATATTAATAGTCTACCACTTACTAAGCAGGCCGAAAAAGTAATAAGAGTAACTGTTTTAGAAGCAAAGGCATTAAAAAGTCCCTTGGTAGAAACCGAGCATTTAATGTTGAGCATACTTAAAAACCGTGAAAATATTGCTACTCAAATATTAAATCAGTTTGATGTAGATTACGATATGTTTAGAAACGAATTGGGTATGGTGGGTAGTGCTACTTCTCCTAAGAGCGAATTTCCTGACGAACATGACGACGAATTTGAAGATGAAAAAAGGGGTGGTGGTTTTCCACAACCTAAAGGAACTGCAGGTGCTAAGCCTGGAGCAGCATCTAAAAGTAAAACACCTGTATTAGATAATTTTGGGAGAGACATTACTAAAATGGCCGAACTGGGTACACTCGACCCAATTGTTGGAAGAGAAACTGAAATAGAAAGGGTTTCTCAAATATTATCTAGACGTAAAAAAAACAATCCCATTCTAATAGGTGAACCTGGTGTAGGTAAAACAGCTATCGTTGAAGGCCTTGCTTTACGTATTGTACAGCGTAAAGTAAGCAGGGTATTGTTTGATAAGCGTGTAATTTCTTTAGATTTAGCTGCGTTGGTAGCTGGTACAAAATACCGTGGTCAGTTTGAAGAAAGGATGAAAGCCATCATGAATGAATTAGAAAAAAACAGAGATGTTATTCTATTTATAGATGAGATACACACGATTGTAGGTGCTGGCGGCGCTAGTGGTAGCCTTGATGCAAGCAATATATTTAAACCTGCATTAGCACGTGGTGAGTTGCAATGCATTGGTGCATCTACTTTAGATGAATATCGCCAATTTATAGAAAAGGATGGTGCGTTAGATCGTCGCTTTCAAAAAGTATTGATTGAACCACCTAGTGTTGATGAAACTATTCAAATTCTTACCAATATTAAGAGTAAGTATGAAGATTTTCATAATGTAGTTTATGACGTTGATGCAATTGCAGCTTGTGTTAAGCTAAGCGATCGTTATATGACCGATAGGCTATTGCCCGATAAAGCGATTGACGTTTTAGATGAAGTGGGCGCTAGGGTGCACTTAAAGAACATTAATGTGCCTGAGGATATTGTTGAGCTTGAAAAGCAAATTGAAGAAGTAAAGATTGAAAAGAATAGGGTAGTAAAAAGCCAACGTTTTGAGGAAGCAGCAAGTCTTAGGGATAAGGAAAAACGTTTGGGCGAAGAACTTGAAAAAGCAAAGGGGGCGTGGGAAGAGGATAGCAAGCACAAACGTTATCCTATTTCTGAAGATAATATAGCCGAAGTTATTAGCATGATGACGGGGATTCCGGTAAAAAGAATGGTACAAGCCGAAACCGAAAAGCTTCGCAGAATGAGTGAGGATATGCAAGGGATGGTGATAGGGCAGGAAGATGCTATAAGCAAGGTTACCAAAGCAATACAACGTAATCGCGTAGGGTTGAAAGATCCTAAAAAACCAATAGGTAGTTTTATATTCTTGGGTCCTACAGGTGTGGGTAAAACAGAATTGGCACGTAGCCTTGCCAAGTATATGTTTGATAGTGAAGAAGCCTTGATTCGCATAGACATGAGCGAATACATGGAGAAATTTACTGTTACACGCTTAGTAGGTGCACCTCCAGGTTATGTAGGTTATGAAGAAGGAGGGCAACTTACAGAAAAAGTTCGCCGTAAACCATATTGTGTAATTTTATTAGATGAAATAGAAAAAGCGCATCCAGACATCTATAATATTCTCCTTCAGGTGCTAGATGATGGTATTTTAACAGATGGTTTGGGTAGAAAAATCGATTTCAAGAATAGTTTAATTATCATGACCTCCAACATTGGGGTAAGACAATTAAAGGAATTTGGTGATGGCGTTGGTTTTGCCACCGCAGCTAGAATGCAAAATCAGGAGGAGAACAACAAGGCTGTTATAGAAAAGTCTTTAAAGAAGACCTTCTCCCCAGAGTTTCTAAACCGTATTGACGATGTGGTAATTTTTAATGCACTTACCAAAGAAAACATTTTTGCCATCATAGATATCGTGATGAAAGGCGTTTATAAACGTCTTACCAACATGGGGTATAACTTAGAAATTACAACCGAGGCAAAGGACTTTATAGCCGAAAAGGGGTACGATATTAACTTTGGTGCCAGACCATTGCATCGTGCTATTCAAAAGCATTTAGAAGATCCTTTAGCCGAGGAAATTTTAAACATGAACATCAAACAAGGTGATACTTTGTTAGCTGTACTTGAAAAAGAAACGGGCAAGATTAAATTCGAGGTGAAACGTACAGAAGAAGCACCTACACCCACAGAAGAAAGCACCAATGTATAATTAGTAAATTACCAATCTTAAGCCACTTTATTCATTTAAAGTGGCTTTTTTATGTTTGATTAATTCCCATTTGTTGAATAGACCTCTTCGGAAATTGAAACTAGCTATATTTTCAGGTATCAGTTGTAACGTAAATCGTCATTTCGAGGCACGAGAAGTCTAACCAGAGGCAGTAAACAAATTTGAAAATGCCTTTCTTTTATTCAGAATGAGATTTCTCGTGCCTCGAAATGACGTTATCGGGTGGCAAATTCAATTTCCGAAGAGGTCTAATGTCTTGTAGTATAGGAGCATAGTATTTATTAGTGTTGAATAAACTGATGATTGTAAGCTGATTTATGTTTCATTCCCCCCACTAGGTGTGCCAATCTGCTATATTGGGTAAATCTTTTATCAAACACAATTTAAACTAACTTAATACGCAGCCCTATATCTTTGCCAACCAAAAAAAAGATTAATGAGTGCTCATTTAAGTGAACAAGAAATAGTAAGAAGAGAAAAACTTGCCAAATTACAAGAGGCAGGTATTGATGCATATCCCGCAGCATTGTACCCAGTTACCCATTATTCTTCTCCCATAAAAGAATTATATACCGAAGAGAATAAAGAAGACTTTGCCTTAGTTTGCGTAGCGGGTAGAATTATGAGTATTAATGATAAAGGAAAAGTATTCTTTATCAAAATACAAGATAGCAAAGGCATTATTCAATTATATGTAAAGCGCGATGAAATTTGCCCTGGGGAGGATAAGTCTTTTTGGGATATTGTAATTAAACATGGTCTAGACCTCGGCGATTTTATTGGTTGTACGGGCTTTGTCTTCATCACCAAAACGGGCGAAACCTCAATTCATGCCCAAACCATCACCCTATTGGCAAAAAGTTTAAAGCCTTTGCCTGTGGTAAAGAGAGATGAAGAGGGTAATGTTTTTGATGAAGTTACAGACCCCGAATTTAGATATCGCCAGCGTTATGTTGATTTAGTCATTAACCCCACTGTTAAAGATACTTTTATAAAGCGCACTATTTTAATTAATACCATCCGTACTTTTTTAAATAGTCAGGGGGCATTAGAAGTAGATACGCCTGTTTTACAAAGTATACCCGGTGGGGCTGCTGCCCGTCCGTTTATAACCCACCATAATGCCCTAGATATTCCTTTGTATTTGCGAATTGCGAATGAGTTGTATTTAAAAAGATTAATTGTGGGTGGGTTTGATTGGGTATATGAATTTAGTCGCAACTTTAGAAACGAAGGGATGGATAGAACGCATAACCCCGAGTTTACAGTGTTGGAATGGTATACTGCCTACAAAGACTATTTCTGGATGATGGAAACCACCGAGCAGTTGTTTCAACAAATTGCTATTGCCCTTCATGGTACCACCGAGGTTACTGTTGGCGATAAAACCATTAGTTTTAAAGCGCCTTTTAAGCGTATAAGCATTCATGATGCTATTAAAGAAAATACGGGCATTGATGTGAGCAATAAGGATGAAGCAGGCTTAAGAGAAGTATGTAAGCAACTAGAAATAGGTGTACCCAACAATATTGGTAAGGGTAAACTAATTGATGAAATATTTGGTGCAACTAGTGAGCATACCTATATACAGCCTACTTTTATTATTGATTATCCCGTAGAAATGAGTCCACTCACCAAAAAGCACCGTAGTAAAGAAGGGTTGGTAGAACGTTTTGAATTGATGGTGAATGGTAAAGAAATTGCTAACGCTTATAGCGAATTAAACGACCCTATAGACCAACGTTTGCGTTTTGAAGAACAAGCCAAGCTAATGGAACGTGGTGATGATGAAGCCATGTTTATAGATAACGACTTTTTACGTGCTTTAGAGTATGGAATGCCACCAACGAGTGGTATTGGAATTGGCATAGACAGGCTTTGTATGTTAATGACAAATAGCCCATCTATACAAGATGTGTTGCTTTTTCCACAGATGCGCCCCGAAAATAATGGGTAGTTGTTAAGTATTCGGTTGTTAAGTATTAGGTTGTAAGTATTAGGTTGTAAGTATTAGGATTTATGATTTTATAAAGGTTGCTTATCGTTCATTAATGATCAATTATTACTTATTAATTCGAATCAAGGGTTGAAAAAGTACAGACAAGTATCTTTAGGGACGAAATATTGGTAGAAAATTCATTGAGAAAGAATAGAAAAGTCCCTTTGGGAGGGCATTTTGGTTAATAAAAGACGCTTTCAGTAATCTATCCCATACACTTGAAGGATATGTAGTACCTACGGCACTTTACACCGCTCACTCCCCTGATTGCTACCAATAGTTTGTACCTAAAGGTACTTTCAACCCTTGATTCCCATTAATTACTAATAACTACTCCCTCTCTTGCTTTTTCTACAAATTTTTCAACATTTGATGTGAAAATGAAGTGTTTTATTAATAATTTGGTAACAATTTCTTAATATTGTAACCCTCGCAAAAGAGCGTTTACACACTAATTTTGCGCCTCGGTAGTAAAGTCTGAATTCTGTAACGTTTTTATAGGGGGATAGGAAAAGAGGGGATAGGAAAAGAGGGGGGGATAGGGGATAGGCAAGGAGGGGATAGGATAAGAGGGGATAGGATAAGAGGGTATAGGAAAAGAGAATAAGAGGGGGGAGCAGGATAGTGAAAAAAGGCGTCAAATCCCTTTAATCGCTAAAATCCTTTTAAATCGAGGTTCAGACAAGTTAGGCGAGAAGGGGATAGGATAAGAGGGGATAGGATGAGAAGGATTTGGTAACTTTTTTGGAAGTTGCCAAATCTACCTAGGCAAACAGGCACACAAGAAACATTTTTTAATAAAAAGAAATAAAATAAACGGTTAGGTAGTTATTAATTGGTTGACAGTACAGGTTGCATTTTTTTATAAAACCACTAACCACCAATTACTAACTACTACAATTAACCACCAATATTTAGTATATGGCGCTTAACACTACCTCCACAAACAACACCCCTTTTTCAACCCTTTTCTCTAAAACCCTTGTCAGCATTTTATTTGCCGCCACCCTTTTATTAGGGGTGTTTGGAGGAGAGAGTTGGGGGCAAACTGCATTTACAATCACTTACACAGGTGGTACTGGGGGGTCTACGACTGCCGCTACAACAGGTAGTCCATTTACTGCAGCTATTACAAATACATATAGTTTCGATGGTGTTACTGCTGGGTGTGTTTCTACTGCAAATGGAACTGGAACAAATTACACAACATTAACTTGTAATGCAGGATACACTTTTACTATATCTTCTATTACAGGTTCTGCTTATGCAAGTACAGCTGGAGCCAAAA
>Ga0007836_1000260_pt1 | contig 12393 bp, 9 predicted proteins | sample CryBogCBE23Oct07_FD_71205 | JGI IMG/M metagenome (GOLD analysis project Ga0007836, IMG submission 71205) | Freshwater microbial communities from Crystal Bog, Wisconsin, USA - CBE23Oct07 | ecosystem: Environmental > Aquatic > Freshwater > Lake | place: Crystal Bog, Wisconsin, USA | collected...
GTCTTCATTGTTAAATTTTTGTTGAAGGGTAACCCTTTGGGCCTCTACTTGATATTGTTTGGTGCGTTCGGCATCCTCATTAGAATAGGAAACAGTTTCAAAAAGATTCAATGTATAAATGTACTCTAAATATTCTGCAGGATCTTCGGGCAGTTCGGGTACACATATTTGAGGAATATTTTCTCTAACAATATTCCGCTCAAATGGATTGTCATCTAAGAACACCATTGAGTCGAAACCAATATTTAAAATACTTTGTATTTGTCTAATGTTGTCTGCCTTATTTTCCCAATTAGCAATAAAAACAGCAATATCTTCCAAATGCAACACCATATCAGGGTGTTTTTCAAAAGGCTCTTTTGCTACAGATTCTGTGTTTTTGCTACAGACGGCAACAATAATTCCTCTATTCTTTAATTTCTTAACCCAATATTGAAACTCTGTAAAAGATTTCCCTATACCAAGACTGCCAATTTGTATATTTTCTAAACCATCATCTCCTATAATACCACCCCAAGTAGTATTATCTAAATCTAGTATCACACATTTTTTAAAATTACCGTTTATGGCACTAATAATAGCAATTGTTCTAGCAGCAACTTTTGGCAAAGCTTCGATACTTAAAACCATTTCGGTATTAATGTATACAGAAGGTTGAAAGAAATTTGATTTGCCTATTTCATTTTGTATAGATGAAATATCGCTTATGTAAAAATTGCTTGCATTAGCAGCAAAATCCATAATATTCAGGTTCAATTTCCTTAATTGATACAGAAAGGAGGCTTCAATTTTGTTGGCGTAGTTACCAAAAACGGTATCATCTATCTCAGTATAATTAAAATAAATTATTTTACAAGCTAGGCAACTTTGAAGCGTGTCATAAATTGATTGAATTGTTGCTAATTCCTGTGATGCAAGCGAACGATGTGCTTCGGGTTTAAGTTTGTTGTATTTGCCTAGTAATTTGTGCGAAGATTGGAATAAAATAACCATTTGTGGCGCAAATTCATACAGCTCGGAAGATGGATCGAATACTTGACGTTCAATTTGGTTAAAGTCGGCCTCCCAAATATCTAGATTAAGACCGAGATCATATCCTTGACCACGTAGGGCTATGTTTAAAAACTGGGTAGCTGTATCACCTAATAAAGCAACTTTTATTTTTTTTAATTCAGAAAAATCTTTTTTCAAATTCTTCTTCAAAGCAGCAAAGTCCTTCATTAGAATGTTTAATATGTAAGGGTTATTTAAACTAATTTCTACTTTGTTATCTTTTAACAAGTAACAGGCAGCAATGATAAGGAAAAGAGATAATAATTCAATATTTCATGATGTTATCCTAAAAAAAACTAAATTTTTCTGCTCTTTAATGGTCAAATATTCTCTTTATGCTATTACTAGAATGATAGAAATTATATCTATTTAATTTCTAGGTGATTGAAGGGCATAAATTACAGTCTAAGGTTATGCAACCCTGCCGTTAGTTGAAAAATGGTTGCCGATAGTAGTAATATGGTTGCTGAAAGTAGTAATATAACATCTTAACTGCCAAATAAAGTATCTTACTTTAGTAATATGGTTGCTGATACTAGTAAAATGGTTGCTGATAGTAGTATTATAACACCTTCACTGCCAAATAATGTATCTTACTGTAGTAATATGGTAGGTGATATTAGTATTATAACATCTTCACTGCCAAATAATGCATCTTATTGTAGTAATATGGTAGGTGATAGTCGTAATATAACATCTTCACTGCCAAAAAATGTATCTTACTGCAGTAATATGGTTGCTGATAGTAGTAAAATGGTTGCTGATAGTAGTATTATAACATCTTCACTGCCAAATAATGCATCTTACTGTAGTAATATGGTAGGTGATAGTAGTATTATAACATCTTCACCGTCAATTAATGCATCTTACTGTAGTAAAATGGTAGGTGATAGTAGTGCTATAACACCCTGTTCAAGTATATTACTAAAATTATTTGTTATCGTGCCGAGAATGCCGTTGCCCATGAGATAGCACTGTTCCTCAAGAATGAAAAATGAAGAAAAGAGGGTGCTTGTAAGACAAATACTGTAAGAAACTATACTGACCTTGTACTTGGGTATGAAAACAAAACATTGACACTAATACCTCTACTTTACTGATTGCTAGCACCTAGATATAACTAGGTTACCAAACAACTAGCCGAATTACATACAATGACTGAAACAATCTTTTCCTAGAGTCATGCTGAAAATTAATTTTTAAAACCACCGCACAATACACTGCAAAAGTTATGCGTTGTGTATATAGAAACTTATTTACAACCTGTTAATTACTAAAATTTAGATATTCAAAAAAAACTATATTATTGCAAAGTATTATGATTAACCCTTTATTTAGAAAAAATTGTTATTGATAACCCTAGATTTTACACCTATACTTTTCGGAGAATATCCATTATTAATTTTTATTTAATTAAGGTTAAATAACATCACTTTTAATTGTATTAAAAAGTGTTTGTTGCAAGTTTTTTTTTAAGCAATAGGAGTTAAACAATTACAAACGGGTTAAGTGAGTATGAAATATAAAGAAAATTGGTTTGATGGCAATGAAGAACTACAATAGTTTACAATAAATGTAATGAATCATTTTTGCTTTTATATCAATTAATTTATTGTTTATATAGAAGAACAAAATTAACAGCTTTAATGAAAGGTATGTGATTTAGGTTGGCGAAGCTGTAATTATTATGCATTAAAATTCAATATTTGCATGTGGGTATAATGAAAAACGTTTTGTTTTAAAGCTAATATGTCATAACGACTACCATTTATTTGAGGTAGTTTGTGACCGATTAGTAGGTTTAGTTTTAATATAGAAAAGAAAATTTTACAATTTTTAATGCCATTATAAATAAAAATGAAGATAAAATTAAGTAGTATAATCATTATACTTTTTCTATTTGTTTCTTGTACTAGCCAAAAGCATTTAGGGGAAAAAATGGTTTATTTTGAAGATAGTACAAGTAGTAAGCATAGTAAAAAATATATTGAAGAAGATTACATTATTGAAAAAGGGGATATTGTAACAATCAAGATTAGTTCTTTGAACAAGGTTTTTGCTAAAGATTTTTTATTTGATGATAAGGCTACAGGTAATGAGGAGGGATATACTTTAGATGTTGAAGGCAACATAAAATTACCTCAATTAGGTAAGATTAAACTGAGTGAATTAACTATTTCGGAAGCTGAAAATAAATTAGAAGAGAAGCTGAAAGAATTTATTAAAGACCCGCTTGTACAGATAAAGTTACAAAATTTTAAAGTTCATGTATTGGGGGAAGTTAATAAGCCGGGAACTATAAAAGTGAGTGATGGAAAGATAAATTTGATTGAAGCAATTTCGCAAAGTGGCGACTTAACAATTTTTGCTAAAAGAGATAATATTTTGGTTGTAAGGAATAATAAGGATAGTACTAAATTATTTGGAAGGGTAGATATAACAAAACAGAGCGTTTTTGAATCATCTTTTTATAATTTAAAGCAAGGTGATGTTGTGTATGTAGCTTTTAAAAAAGAAAAACTATTAGCTAATGATGTTGTTCAAAGCAATCGTTACAGAGATTTTGGTTTTGTTTTTTCAGTAATTGGCACTTTGGCACTTTTATATAATATTTTTAAAAGATAGAAGTTGAACTTTTTTATAGAAAACTTATACTTTTTTTCAATTTAAATTTGGGTTTTGCAAGATATATCAATAAATAAATCGGTTATAGACATTACAGTTTACTTAAAAAGGTGGTATTACTATCTTTTATGTTTGATATTAGTGTTGGCGTTTACAAAAATATTTATAGAAAATAGATCTTTAAATTACAAAGCATCTGCAAGAATTTTAATAAAATCTACTAACACTAATAATGTAGAATTAGCAGGTGCTAGCGAAGGTGGGGGTTCTATTGCTGGAATTTCAAAGCCTAATTTAGAGAATGAGATAGAAATGTTAAGGTCTGCTAATATTGTAGAGGCGGTAATAAATAAAGTGAAATGTAATACAGTAATAATAGAAAAAACGGTTTTTGGGGAGAAGGAACTTTATAAAAATGAATTATTCAATGATATTAAATTCCTTTCTATTAAAGATTCATCCGCATTCATTAAATTTTCTGTAAAAAATGATGGACCTGATTGGCTTAAAATAGATTATAACAACAAAAAATTTCGTATCCCTAATGGTAATGTTTTTGAAACAGATAAATTTATCATAAAGCTCCATCTTAATAATGCATTTTCTACAAACACATTATTAATTAATTGGATACCTACTTCGGCTCTTTCTGTGAATACATTAGCTAAGATGTCGGCAAAACCTATAAGCGATAATGCTTCTATCATTAATATATCATTATTAGATAATATAGAACAGCGAGATACATTATTACTAAATGCACTTATTGATGAATATCAAAAGCAAAATCTTAACCTCAAAAATAGAAACTTAGAAAATTCAATTAATTTTTTAGATGATAGGATAGGGGAGATTAAAATTGATTTGGGGAAAATAGAAACTGAAATAAAAGATTATAAAATAAATAATAAGTTATATGATATAAAAGGTCAAAGTACATCGGACGAACTTTCTGCGGAAGCTGGTAAAGGCAAAATGGAACAACTGCGTTTGAAAGAAATGATTTGTAATCAAATATTAGATTATACAAAAAATCCTCAAAAAAAGTATTCGCTAATTCCTTCCTCACTAGGTGTAGAGGATGCTACGTTATTAGAGATTATTAAATTATATAACGATAATGCATTACTGAGAGAAGACCTTTTAAAAGGGGCGGAGCCAAATAATTATAACATTAAGTTGATTGAAGGAAGATTAAATTCTTTGATAAAAAAAATAAATGAAAATCTTGAAAACATAAAAAAAACAATCAACTTATCCTTAAAGCAGACCGAAAAAGAATTTGGTGTAACCCAGGATAATTTAAGACGTTTACCAGAAAAAGAAAAGGAACTTGCTTCTATTGAGAGACTGCAAGGAATAAAAGAAAAGCTTTATTTATATTTATTGCAGAAAAAGGAAGAATTGAATCTTTCGCTTGCAGGTTCGGAAAACAATTGTTATGTTATACAATCGGCATTCATAGAGAATCAATTGGGAGCAAGTGAAAGTACACTTTGGGCTGCTTCTATTTTTATTGCTTTTATCATTCCTTCCCTAATCATTTATTTGTTTAATACTTTATATGGAAAAATATTGTACAAGCAGGATGTAGAATCTGCTATTAGTGTTCCAGTAATTGGGGAGATATCAAGAAATTCAAATAAAAAGTATCTAGTTGTTAATGCAGGAGATAGAGATATTGTAAATGAAGATTTTAGGTTATTAAGAACAAATATTCTTTTAGAAAATAAACACAAAAATGTTAAATCTCTTTTAATAACATCAACCACACCCAATGAAGGAAAATCTTTTGTTTCAATTAATTTGGGGGTGGTATTTGCGTTATCTAACAAGAGGGTTTTATTGATGGAAATGGACTTAAGAAAGCCCAAATTGTCGGAGATTTTAAAAATAAGTCAAAACGTAAAGGGAATTGTTTACTATTTAAACACTGATAATGTTAATACAAATGAGGTAATACATGGTACAGAAATTAATCCTAATTTATACATCATACCCTGTGGTTTTTTACCTCCTAACCCATCCGAACTTTTATTATCAGATAAATTAAAAACATTATTTGAGGAACTTAGGCAGCAGTTTGATTATATTATTATTGATACGCCACCAGTAGGTATTATAAGTGATGCAAAAATTATTGCTGCTTATGCAGATATTGGATTATATATTGTAAGGCAAAGATTTACTTCTAAAAAAGTGCTTCCTCAAATAGATAAATTAATTACGAATGGAAGTTTTAATAATCTTTCTGTTATTATTAATGATATTACACAAAATGGCAGTTATGATTATAATTCATATAAATACACAAAATATAATTATCAATACACAAATGATAAGCAAAATGGGTTTCAGAAATTTTTTAAGTTAAAAAGAAAATCATAAGATCAACCCTGATATTTTATACTATTTAGAAATATGGGCATGGAGGAAATTATTTTATGATTAATATTTTTATACTTAAGTTTCCTCATACACTTTTAGCAGAGGAAGAAGGGTTAATTATTAATGAGCTAGAAAAATTGCTTAAAACCAATCCTACTGTTAATTTAAATTGTGATGTAGAATCTGCTGACGCTATCATATTTCAAGAAAAGTTTTCTTTTAAAGAGTTTAGGTATATTAAGCAATTGAAAAAGGATGAAATTATAGCAAAGCATATCAATAAAATATACACAATAAATGTTGATGATTGTGCAACAGGACTACTAAAAGGGCTTTATACATCTTTACCGGCAAGGAGATTCAACCCTGCTTTTCATGTGGCAATACCTTATGATAGCTATCCGAATGAAATGGTTTTAAAAAATGAATTAGGGGGTGTGCCTATAAAATATTTAGCAGGATGGCGAGGTAACCCTTTAACAAATTCTTTAAGACCTAAACTAATTAATACCTTTAAAGATGATCCTGATGTTTTAGTTGAATCAACCTCTTTTAGTTGGGCCGATAAAAGAGTAGATGAAGAGTCGGACAAATCATTGTATGTACGTTTAATAAAAAGCTCAAAATTCTCACTTTGCCCAAGAGGATGGGCACCAGTAAGTTTTAGAATTTATGAGAGTATGGCACTTGGAAGATGCCCCGTAATTATTGCTGACGAATTTGTAGCTCCCGAAGGACCTAATTGGGATGAGTTTGCTATTTTTCATCCAGAAAAAAAAATTAAAACATTAAAAAAAGTATTGGAGTATAGATCATCAAACTATCAGACCCTAGGGAATTCGGCGTATCAAAACTGGGTTACTTTTTTTTCTCCAACCAAAGTATATAATTATTACATCGTAAAATTATTAGAACTTATAGAAAAACAAAAATCAATGGACATTAAAAGTCAAATCGACTTTGGGTCTATGCAATCATATCATACTTATTATACTAATGGTTGGTTGCTTCATCAAAGGATAATTAGGAAAATACATAGGATAATTGAAAAAATGTACAAAAAATAGTTAATGACCACTAGATAATTATTAGTTGGTAGTAAGTTATGTTAACAAAAAAAATAAAATACCAAGGGGGGATTACCAAAAAAATTACATCGTTACTTGGCGTAAAAAATAAAAATAAGTTTAGGGATTTACTTACAAGCTCTGGATTAGATGATTTGTTGACAACTATAATGCAAGTAAACTCTTTAAAGATAAAAATTGAATTAGTAAGTTTTTCTTCTTTTCAAGATTTCCCAGAACAAATATTATCTATTTTATCTTTTTTAAGGTATGCTGGCGAACCCGTTAAATGGACAATTTATTCTGACGGAACACATTCTAAAGAGCAAATTGAATTAGTTGAAATGAAATTTAAATTTGTACAATTGGTACTTATCCGTTTAAGTGATGTAACAGAATTGCCAGATTTATATGATGTAAGACTAACAGAATTTACCAAAGAACTTTTGCATTATTCTAAGACAAAGCACTTAGGTAAAAAGGTTTTTTTTTATCTAAATCATCCCATCACTATTCCAACCATTTTCTTAGATTCTGATATATTGTTCTATTCTGGCTTTAAAAAAGGAATTAAATTAATTTCCACTGAAGAAGCTAATGGTTGGTTTTTACCAGATACAAATTGGGGATGCCTAGATTCAAGATATTTGGCTACACATGAGGAGCAAGTTTATCAAGTTAATGGTGGATTTTATATAGCAAATAAGTCTATAGATAATATTGAACAAGCACTTAGTTTTTTGAGAAGTCTTGATTTTACATATGAATATTTTACTGATCAAACTATCATGCACATTTACTGTAAGGAAAATAAGTTTAGTCCATTAGATTCTCGTATGTTCATCATTAATACAGATGACCAATTTGATTTTTCATACAGGTTTAAGCCTAATGAAATTGCAATAAGACACTATACCGGGCCAGTGAGGCATAAAATGTGGCAAAAATCATTTAGGTGGCATCTTGGTATTTAAAATAGATTACTTACAAAGTAAAAATGAAAACAAAAAGGGGTATTTTACTAGTAGCCAATAAAGCAAGCGAGATACTTGCAAAAAATCTACTTTACTCTATTAAGACTAGCGGATGTAAATTACCTATAAAAATAATTCATTTTGGGGGCAAGAAAATTACCAATACATATATTTTAGATAATGCAGAATATATAACCATAGAGGACTTCCCCATTGAGGCACAACAATTTATTAATGACTTACATAAAACAATTACTGACTGCCCCAAAGGTTTTTTGTATAGATATTTAGCTTTTTTTCTTGATTGGGATGAGTTTTTGTATTCGGACAATGATGTGGTAGCGTTGTGCAACTGGGAGCATTTATTTGATTATTTAAAAGATGCTGACTTAGTACATGCAGATGAAGAATATTTAACTGAGGGTATATTTAATTATAATAACCCCGAAAAAATTAAAGAATATTTTGGGAATGATGCTTTGTTATCTGCAATTACAGCAGGTCATTTTATGATGAAAAATAACAAACAAATAATTCTTGATATATATGCCGCCATTAAATGGGTAAATGAGCACACAGGGATTGCTAAATTTCATGATCAGGCATTGCTACATATTGCTTCATTAATAGGAAATTGGAAAATAATAAATCTATGTAAGGATTTTAATTGGCTAAGTTCTTGGGCAGGTGATTATGCAAATACCTTAAAACTGGTACAGAAAATACAAGAAAATAAATTAAATATATCACATATTCACTATTCAGGGGGAAATCCTACAGGTACAAAGCCCATTGATGATTTTTTATTTTCGGACTTAAATGAAAAAGAAAGACTCAACAAATTAAACGTTATCTTTTTAAAAAGAAAGTTCTTTGTTTTTGATTTGGTAAACTTTTTCAAAAAAGTGATACATAAATTTAAATCCATTGGTAATTAGATTAAATAATTCTAGAGTATTTTATCTATATTATAAGTAGAACTTCATAATAAATCTTAAAAGAGTGACAAAAAGCAAGCGCATTATCATTGATTCTAACATTGGAGGAAGTGGGGATATTTGGATGAGACTTGTGAGTCTTTATACAGTAAAGACTTTGATTAATGATGTTGAAATAGTTATATGGCTTCCTAATCATTTTTTTCCAATTGTGGAACAGGTTTTTGGAAATGAATTGTTATTCGATAATGTTCGAACTAATACATGCAATTATAAATATACACACCTTGGAATTGCGGGTATATTTAAGGACATATTAAAAGGGCAAAAATTTTTAACTCCTTATCATCGAGTTGTATTGTATGATAAAAGGAAACTTTCAATAAAAGATAAGCTGAATAAACTTATTTTTAGTTTGGTAAAAGCATTGAATTGTGTATTTTTCCCTACTGAAGAACATTTTCAGTTTTACCAAGGATTTTTAGAAATTATAGGCATACCAGAATTTAAAGCACTTAAATACAAAGACTTTGAAAATAGTTTAATTACAAATTATTCAATAGTTAAACAAAAACTAATTGATGCAAGTGCAAATGAAAGAAAAGTGGAAATAAGTGATTATGTGAAAGATAAAACTGTTTGTTTTCCTAATGGGACTGGAAGACAATTTATACCAGTTTGGTGGGCTCATTCATATATTTCAGATGCTGTGTTTTGTTTTTTTGACAATGATAAAGATGCTGAGTTATTTGAGTCATACAATTTAAAAGTATTTCGCTTTAAATCAATAGCTGATATTGTAAATATTGCCATTTTAGCAAAATGGGTTTATACGACTGATAGCTTTCCAAGTCATGTTGTACAATCTGTTACTGCTAATGCATCTGTTTTTATTACTTCAGCACCCTATTTTAGGAGTATCGCCCCTTATTATAAAGGTGATATTATACACTCACAAGTTTCGTGTCACCCTTGTAAGCACATGCCGAGATCGTCAGTGCCATTATGTGAAGCTGGATATGTTGAATGTTTAAATTGGAAAAATCACACTTATACTTCAAATGCTTTAGTGAATTATAAATAAGTAGATAAGCAAATAGTATTCGTATTATTCCAAAAAAAATATCACTAGTAAATTTTTATGCAATCTGTAGTATGTACTTTAGCTGAAGGCAATTACTTTAATGGTGTAGCTGTATTGATTAATTCTTTGTACGCTAATAATTTTAAAGGGGTTATTGTCGTTGGATTTCGTGGAGAGCTGCCTAAATGGATTAATTTACTTATTAAAATACCTAAAGAGGAGAATGAGTTAGAATATGCCTACGGATTTAAATTACATAATTGTATTAGTATTTATTTCATAGAAATAAATACTAATTTTCATTTTACGAATTACAAGCCTTATTTTCTTTTAAGTGTTAAAGAATTTTTTGATAATGAAAAGTATGACGGTATTTTCTTCTTTGATCCAGATATTGTAAATATCTGTGATTGGAGTTTTTATCAACATTGGATTAAATGCGGAGTAGCATTAGTGCATGAATCAGTTTGGAATGATATGCCCCCTAATCATCCAAAGAGAAAAATGTGGTTAAAAATTGCTGAATCAATGTCTTTAAAAGAACACCATAAAATACACTCAAATATAAATGCAGGCTTTGTTGGCGTTGCTTTTAAGCAACTATCTTTTGTGGAATTATGGGCAAAATTGATAAATGAGGCAATTGTAAACTTTGGTATGGACATTAAAAAGTTTTCTCAACAAGAAAATGATTGGGGTATTTTAAAAGGAGCAGATCAAGATTTATTTAACTTAACAGCAATGTTAACAGAAGAGTCCATATCTGAATTCGGGCCTGAAGGCATGGGGCTTAATGGGGGAGGATGGTTAATGTTACATGCAACAGGTAGCCCTAAACCATGGAATAAAAACTATTTAGTTGAATTTATAAAAGGGAATAAACCCTCACTAGTGGATAAGGAATTTTGGAATCACGCCGATGGCGTAATAAAATGCTTTTCTCCATTAAATATATCTTATAAAATATTTATTATGAAAGTAGTGTCGTTCTTAAGTAGATTTTACAGTAAATCATGAAATTGCAAATAAAATGATTATTTGTTTTGTACAAGGGATATTTTAAATTAAAATGTGTAATAAAAATTTTTTTTTCTTCTTGTTATCAAATAAACAAAGCGGAATTGTTTACAAAAGAATTCTTAAATAGATAATATATAAATTCAATTACATTATTTAACAATGTTAAAAATATATACTGAACTAGGGTTTCTAGAATTTGGGGATTATGTAGAGATGCTGATTCCTTTTGTTGGTTTAAACGAATACGATACAAATCCAAATAATATTGTAAGTGGTAGATTTGATGAATTATTTAAAAATGGTAAAAGCTATTTACAATTAGTTGATAAAATTGAAGAATCGGATGTGATAATTTTTCCTATAAGATTTCCCATCAAGAAAAAAAATATAGATTTTGAAAAGGCATTTAGTGAATTTACAGATAAGATTAAATTTTCTAATAAAAAAACTATTGTTTTTGCAGATTATGAAATATCAGATATATTAATTCCTATAAGCAACTGTATTATTTTCGATGGAGCTTTGTATAAATCTAACCAACCTGTAGAAAGGTTTTCTTGGCCATATTTTTTTGAAGATTTTATAAAAAAATATAAAGAAGATAATTTAGTCTTGAAAAATAAATCAGAAATACCTATTGTAGGATTTTCAGGATATTCACCTCCTCTAGAATTAAAATTTGGAAAACAAAAAGTAATAGCCGTCTTGAAATTGATTGCTAATTATTTAGGAGTAATGAAATATCTGCCTAACTTATCTGCCCACTCCTATAGATCAAGAGCAATACTTGGATTAAAAAAATCAAAAAGAATATCTTGTAATTTTAGGATAAAAGAAAACTTCGCATTTGGCCCAAGCGGATTAAATACAGGTACAACAAAGGAAACAAATCAAGCCTTTAGAAACAATTTTGTTGACAACATTATTAACAGCGACTATACGCTTTGCGTAAGGGGAATAGGAAATAATTCTATCCGTTTTTTTGAAACGCTATGTTGTGGTCGTATTCCAATTTTTGTAAATACAAATTCTGTGTTACCATTTGACCATGAAATAGATTGGAAAAAATATTGCGTTTGGGTTGAGGAAAAGGATATTAATAATATAGCAAATATTGTTGCTGATTTTCACAAGAGAATATCTAATGAAGATTTTTTACAAATGCAAAAAAATGCGAGAGACCTTTGGGTGGAATATCTATCACCATTAGGATTTATTAAAAATGTCTATCGTTATGTGTAGGT
>Ga0007836_1000262_pt1 | contig 12323 bp, 7 predicted proteins | sample CryBogCBE23Oct07_FD_71205 | JGI IMG/M metagenome (GOLD analysis project Ga0007836, IMG submission 71205) | Freshwater microbial communities from Crystal Bog, Wisconsin, USA - CBE23Oct07 | ecosystem: Environmental > Aquatic > Freshwater > Lake | place: Crystal Bog, Wisconsin, USA | collected...
ATAATGTCGTTGGCGGGCAAACATTCTGGCAAATCTGCCGGGGTAGCTATCGCTTCAAAAATCCAAAGTAACTAACTGTAGATACAGAAGCGATAGCTACCCCGGCAGATTTGCCAGAATGTTTGCCCGCCAACGACATTATTATCGGCACAACACAAGATATACCAACCCCAACTAAAATAAAACCTATGGTTGCGGTATAGATGTAGGGGAACATAATGGAAATTAAGAAACCCACAAAGGTTAGACCGCTACAAATTTGTAAAACCCTTTTTGTACCTACTTCATTAATAAACCAATCGCCACCAAAACGTGCAAGTGCCGCTGCACACATAAAGGAGACATAGCCAGTTGTGATATGTTCTTTAGTAACATGAACTATCTTTTGAAAATATATACCACTCCAATCAAACATGATGCCTTCGCAAGTCATACAGCAAAAAGCTATTATTCCTAAGTTTAATAAAGGACCCGTTGGAAAATGAAACCACTCCCTTTTGGCATCTTCTTCTTTTTTTCTAACATCGTGTCGAATAATATCTTTATAAAAAATAACAATGACCACAAAACAAACAGCCGATACTAGTTCAAAATGCAATGCGGGTGATATATCATGACTAATCATTAGTCCGCCAATAGTTCCACCTAAAAAGCCAGTAATACTCCATATACCATGAAAAGTAGTAATAATAGATTTCTTAAATAATTTTTGTACCCCTAACGATTGTGCGTTTACAGCAATATTCATTAGATTTCTGGAACCGCCAAACAAAAATAATACCGCCATAAATTGCCACAAATTGGTTACATAGCCTAATAAGCATAGGCATATATTATAAAAAAAGCTTCCAATAAGTAATCCTAAACGGCTTTCGTATTTTTCTAATAAAAAGCCAGTTAATGGCAACATGAATATTAAGCCTAGGGGAATTGCAAACAACGCTGTGCCTAATTGCGCTTCGTTTATGTGTAGGTTTTGTTGTAAAGTGGGAATGCGGGAGGCAAAACTTGAGAACCCAAAGCCCGAAACAAAAAACAATGCGGCCACCGCAAAGCGTATTTTATTAGGCGAGGAAGTATGTGTGTGGGAAATAGATTTAAGCATGAATTGTCCAAAAATTTAGAAGAGAAGGTAGTAATTAAAAGTACAAATTACTAAACGGAATAAGAAATGATATTGTAAAAATAGAATTGGTTATAAAGTTGTATGCAAACGCAAAGAAACGATATCAACCGATCCACGATCTTTATTATAAGCAGGATTAATTACCTTTTGATAATCTGCCGTAATTGCAACATGTTTATTAAACCTGCAAGAATAATAAGTCTCCAATATCTTTTCCTTATCATAATTAAGTTTACCATCTCCTATTATAAATCCATAACCCCCATTTTCTAAGTAAGTACGATGATTATCTGATAATCCATTTTCAACAAAAGCAATTCCTATAACATCCTCTTTACATTTCCATAAACTTCCATCAAATTGTAATCCTGTTGCCATACTATTGTCTATTTCTGTAAAGGCGTAAGTTTCGTTTTTTCCATCATTTTTACTAAACTTAATAAAATGGTGAACTTTATTCCAGTTATTATCTAATGTAATATAAAACGCATTTTTAGTTCTTCCATATTGCCTACTATCTGTAATATCAGGTGGTAAATTGTTTTGTAAACCAGTATTGATAGAGGTTGCATAATTACCCATAAAAGCCCTGTTAGAACAAATGCCCAAATGAAAAGAATGATTAAGATTGGGTGTTGTCTTAATTAGATGAAAGTTTTCTATTGCAAATTCTACTACTTGCCCCATTGCATCACTTCCTTTCCATTCAAGATTAGGACCATTTGCAGTGGTTGGCATGGCCACATTGGCATAACGAACCGCTAAATTTTTAACCTTTAGCTGTACCACCAAACCCATAGTGTAACCACGGGTGTTAGCAGGATAATCCCAACCACCAGAACCCATTAAACTCCAATTCATAAACTGTGTACGAGGGTCGTGACTAATTGTTGATTCATCAAAAAAATCAGTCAAAGAGAACTTTCCCACAATAAAAGAAACATAATCTCTATGTGTGTTTTCAGAAATTTGGTTTTCATCATCTTCAACTGCCTCTTTTACCTTACTCAAAGCAAATCGTTGCTCAGCATATAAACGCGCGATAAACACATTTAATTTAGGATTGCCTACGCGGTAGGTTTCTCCATTAGGAAAACCAGCTACTCCTGTAGTACCGCCTCCTCCACCCAATGCTTTGCCAGCAGCTAACTCAGGATTAAAAACAAAATAGGTATTCTTTGAAGCTTTATAATTAAAAAATAGGGTAGATGTAAAAGAGGTAGCAACAGGTTCGGATGGTAGTAAACTGTTTTTACCAGTATAAGGAGGATTGAAATTAAAGTGATACTGCGGTATTATGGTAGTTTGCCAATGAAGAGAAACTCTATTTAAACTTGCTCCTTTGGTAGTATCTTGGGCATTAACTAAAACAATTGTGAAACTTGACACAATTACAAAACATAGTTTTTTCATCCTGCGAATATATACACTCGCCTTTATGGGGGAAATTACATTTTTATTAAATTAAAAACGCTGTGTTGGTTTAATGGGTTTTTATACTAGTTAAATCATTATAAGTATTTCGGAAAGATGTACGAATGCCGAATGTAATAATTGAAGTTTTATCATTAAAAAGGTCATTCTTTTCATTCCTAAAAATACCTCCCAACTCCAATCTTAAGTTGTAGTTAGGATTTAATAAGTACGAAATTTTTGTTTCTAGATACACCATCGTAGTAGCAACTCCTTGCCCAATAGTGTTGTCATAGTCTTTTGAATGAATAGTGTATATTTTAAAGATGTTTTTTCCATAATTAGTAGCATTACTATCTAACCCATATTTACCAAAGTCTGCCTCGAGGCTTACACTCCACCTGTTTTTTATATAATTTAATTGTGCTAATGCTTCTCTAAAGTTCCCTCCCCAAGGGTGAGCTAAAGGTTCGCCATTATTAGAATAGTTTTCAATTGCCGATCTTGCCGCGTAAGTGTAAGGGCGTACACTATTGGTTTCAAACAAATAACTCAACCCTTTTATTTTAAAAGGTTCATAACCTCTAAACCCAAATTGATAAGCATATTTGTTTACATAGCTGCCATTATTGGGGAAGAGGTCTTTTGAAGAAAACTCATTTAAAGCAAATTGCCAGTAAGCGGTAAACTTACTACTCAATTTAAACTTGCCTGTTACCCCTAATAATGATTTATCGGGATTAGCACTCGAATTATTGATTGGTTTAAGCACAATTAGGGGGTTAGCATAGTAAAAATCAAACGGGCGTTTACTTCCATTGTCATCGGTATAATAGCCAATTACGTTCTCAAAAAGGCCAATTGATAATCTTTTACTAGCTGTCCAATCTAAAAAATGAAAAACCCCAAACTTGTGTCTTTTATTAAAAGTTAAATTAGAATTATTGATGGTTTGATTATATAAATCTTGGTGGTAGTATAAATTATAAGGGTTTGTTGTTGCAGGATCGTTCATGTACGTCCACATAGCCATATACTTTACACTGCCTAATGTGGCAGTAAGCTTACAAAAGATATAGGGCGAAGAATAGTCTGATAATAACAATGAACGGTATCCATCACCAATAAAATTCTTATCTCTTCCTATACTAATATTCAAAAACTTTTTTGGGGAATACGAAGCCAAAGCTGTTAGATAAGTCCACTGGTAGCTATTTGTTCCATTGTTATTGGCAGTAGCCTGCCCTGGGATGATGCCCGTTTGGTTAATGTAACGGGATATATAATCGGGAAATAGCCCATTGTTTTCTGATGCCATTATTTGGTAAGAAAACTTTTTTGAAATAGTACCTCCCAACTGAATACCTAATGAGGTATTACTTACATTTTTTTGTTGATTAAAGCTTCTACCCACACTAATATCGGGCAAAACATCCATGTAAAAGGTAGAGTTGTTATTGTAATATGCTAATTGGTGGTCGCTAAAAAATCCTTCATCACTCAACTTATCATTCAATAAAATATTTTGATTGGTTGAATAGTTTTCTGTGTAACTCCTAATTAAAGAATCATCGGCCAACAGTGGCTTTAATGAAGTATGTTCTTTTGTTGAAACAGAATACAAAAAGTGATTAAAGTTTTGATCATATTGAAAAGAATAGGGCTGATAAACCGTTTGTGCTATGGTTGTAAAGCATAAGCCCATAAAAAGTAGAACAATAGAAAAGGAAAAAGCCAATTGTTTTTTGTATATAGATGTAAAAGTGTGCTTCATGGTTAACAAATAATAATAATTTAAAAATCGTGGTAAAGGTTTCTGAAACTTCCCTTTAATCCGAAAGAGATAACCGTTGTTTTATTTTCGCTTAATGCATTTGATTCATGGCGTAATAATCCTGTTAATTCTAACCGAAGGTTGTATTTAGGATTCAATAGGTAGGCTATTGTGCCTTCAGCATATTTTAATGTAGTAGCTAATCCTTGTCCTGTACTCATTTCGATATTGGTAGGCAAAGCGGCGTTTTCGGACTTAACAATATTCTTTCCATAATTTAACCCCATATTGTCTACACCATATTTAGCGTCTATTACCTCTACTTGAAAATCAAATCTTTTGATAGAGTAATTTATCATGGCGATATACTCTTTAAAATTAGCACCAAAAGGATGTGCCAATGGCTCTCTAAATTGGGTATAGCTGTTTATAGGTAAGCTATTGGCATAGGTGTAGGGCTTGGCAGTATTGTATTCTAACAAGTAATTTAAACGAGGCAAGGTAAATAAATCCGACCCTCTTAACCCTATTTGTACGGCTTGTTTACTACTTAAAGACTTACCCTCTGCTTCATCAAAAAGTAATTGTCCGTACACGGTAGTTTTGTTTAATATTTTATATTTTGCATTAAGCCCCAACAAAGTATGGTCGGTAGGGGTACCCATAGGTTGTATGCCCGCACTAAATAATAGGGGGTTAATGTAGTTAAAATCAAACCCATGAAGGTTGGCACTATCATTTGCTTCTTCGGTTATTAAAGCATTAAAAAAACCTAGGGAAGCCCGTTTTGTAATGTTCCAATCTATATAGTGAAAAGCAGCCCATTTACGTCTGTTGTTGCCATAAACATAAAATTGCTTTTCACGTTGGTCTTGCAAATAAGCCCATACAGCAGTATATTGAATATTTTTTGCCAAATTAAAACTTAACCTTAGTAAGGGTGCAGGTGCCGAAAAGTCGGACAACAATACCGAACGGTATCCGTCTCCAATAAATAATTTATCCTCTCCAAAAGATAGGTTTGTATTTTTATTAAATTTATACCCAATAATGCCTGTAACATAAGCCCAATCGCTTTTGGGTACACTTCTATCATAAGCTTGTCCGGGCACCATACCAACCCCTTGGATGTAGTTATTTTCATAATCGGGCAATCTACCTTGGTTTTCGAACAAGGTGGAATAAAAAAAGAAATCCTTACCTACTGTACCACCAAATTGTACCCCCCTTGTATTTAGCCAAAGTTTCTCGTTAGGATTTGATTGTTTACCTAGTTGAAAATCTGGCAGAAAGTCGAAATAAACGGTGTAATCTTTATTCTTTTCGCTCCATAAATGACCGTTAAAAAATACCTGATGCAAAACACGTGTACTTGTATCATTTTTGTCAGGACTCATTAATGAATCGTAATGCGCCCTTATAGTACCCTCTTCAGGAAGTATATAAGGCTTTACAGCCGTATGAAAGTTTGTGGAAGGAGCGTACACTTCTTTATTTAGCTTCTGGTAGAATTGAAATGAATAAGGCTGAAAAGCAACCTGCCCTTTACTTTTTAAAGCAAATAGAAGGGCGATAGATAGAATAGAAACTGCTATTTTTTGCATTAATTAGTAACTATTTAGTTAAACCTCTAAGAATTATATGACAACTTAAAAATCAAAAATAGGGTATTAAAAGATAGGTTAGCTTCTTTATAGTTACAAAATCAAAGGAATAGAGGGTAAGAAAGTAAAATAGCACTAAAGAAAAAAAAGTACATACAAACAATCTAGAAACTAAATCCTTGAAAACTCACTTTCAGTGGTTGCGAAGAAAGTTTCAGTGGCTGCAATGAAAGTTTCAGTGGCTGTGAATAAAGTTTCAGTGGTTGCGATGAAAGTTTCAGTGGTTGCGATGAAAGTTTGAGTGGTTGCGATGAAAGTTTCAGTGGCTGCGATGAAAGTTTGAGTGGCTGCGATGAAAGTTTTAGTGGTTGCGCTAGAACCTTCAGCGGTTGCGGAAAAAGAAAGGAAAGCAACTGATTAGCTATCTTTTTTGGTGGTTTACATCTACAAAAAAACAGGTAAGCACAAACTTTCCCCTAAAAAGGTAATAATGGGTAAGGGGCTATCATCAATAATTAAATTCTCATAACTCATTATTCCCCTTAACCACTAATTACTAACAAATAACCACTACTCCTCATTCCTAAATACTACCAAATTGTCAAAAACATCAACTAATACGGGTTTAGATTTATCGATACTGCCGCTTAAAATCTTTTTGCTTAGCTGGTTAATGATTTCTTTTTGAATCAACCTTTTTAAGGGTCTTGCACCAAATTGAGGGTCGTAGCCATTCTCTGCTAAGTATTCTAATAAGTAATCGGTAAACTGCAATTCAATGCCGTTTTTAGCAACCATCGTTTTTAATCCTTCCAATTGTATTTTGATGATTCCCTTTATCTCTTTTTTCATCAATGGTTGAAACATAATAACTTCATCAATTCTATTTAAAAACTCAGGTCTAATGGTTTGTCTTAACAAATTCATTACTTCCACCTTTGTTTTTTCAACCACCTCTTCTTTATTGGCTTCTGTTACATTTTCAAAAGCATCCTGAATAATAGTGCTACCCATATTGCTTGTCATGATAATGATGGTATTTTTAAAGTTTACTACACGCCCTTTATTGTCGGTTAATCTACCATCATCCAATACTTGTAACAATACATTATACACATCAGGATGTGCTTTTTCTATCTCATCCAACAATACAACACTGTAAGGTTTTCTGCGAACAGCTTCAGTTAATTGTCCGCCTTCATCATAGCCAACATACCCAGGAGGGGCACCAACTAAACGACTAACCGTATGCTTTTCCTGATACTCGCTCATATCTATTCTCGTCATCATGTTTTCATCATCAAACAAATAGTCTGCAAGTGCTTTTGCTAATTCAGTCTTACCAACTCCTGTAGTTCCTAAGAAAATAAAAGAACCTATAGGTTTTTTAGGATCTTGTAAACCAGCCCTACTCCTACGTATTGCATCCGCTACGGCTGTAATAGCTTCTTCCTGACCAACTACTTTCTTGTGCAATTCATCTTCTAAGTTTAATAGCTTCTCTCTTTCGCTTTGCAACATTTTACTTAAAGGAATACCCGTTGCTTTTGCTACTGCTTCTGCAATATCCTCCGCATCTACTTCTTCCTTTAACAACCGCTTTTCGCTCATTTTATCCAAATCGGCAGTAGCATCATCAATTAGTTTTTCTTGTTCTTTTACCTTTCCATATCTAATCTCTGCTACTTTGCCAAAGTCGCCATCGCGTTCTGCACGTTCCGCTTCAATCTTTAAGTTGTCAATCTCCGCTTTTGCATTTTGAATCTTATCAACTACTTCTCGTTCTTGTTTCCATTTTGCTTTTAAGGTATCTCTCTCAACACTTAATAAGGATATTTGAAGGGATAGTTCTTTTAATTTATCGGCATCATTCTCTCTTTTGATAGCCTCTCTTTCAATCTCCAATTGCCTAATGCTACGTTCTAATTTATCTAATTCTTCGGGCATACTATTCATTTCTAAACGAAGCTTGGCCGCACTCTCATCAATTAAATCTATTGCTTTATCTGGAAGAAAGCGGTCGGTAATATACCGGTGAGATAATTCAACTGCTGCGATAATAGCCTCATCTTTTATTTGTACATGATGATGGCTTTCATATTTATCCTTAATACCACGAAGTATACTTACGGCATCTTCAACAGAAGGTTCATCTACCAACACTCGTTGAAAACGACGTTCTAATGCCTTGTCTTTCTCAAAATACTTTTGGTATTCATTTAAAGTGGTTGCACCCACAGCCCTTAATTCACCTCTTGCCAAAGCAGGTTTTAAAATATTGGCAGCATCCATTGCCCCCTCGCCACCACCCGCACCAATAAGCGTATGTATCTCATCAATAAATAAAATAATGTCTCCATCGCTTTCCCCCACTTCTTTTACTACAGATTTTAACCGCTCTTCAAACTCACCCTTATACTTAGCACCAGCAATTAATAAACCCATATCTAAAGCAAAGATTATTTTGCTTTTAAGGTTTTCGGGAACATCTCCATTAACTATTCGCATGGCTAACCCTTCGGCAATAGCAGTTTTACCAACACCAGGTTCACCAACCAAGATGGGGTTATTTTTACTTCTTCTTGTTAGGATATGTAGGGTACGTCTTATTTCTTCATCACGCCCAATAACTGGGTCAAGCTTTCCTTGACGAGCTAAATCATTCAGATTCTTGGCATATTTCTGTAAGGAATTATATTGATTAGAACTCGTTTGCGAATTAACTGTGCTGCCTTTTCTTAAATCTGTAATGGCAGCCATTAATCCTTTTTCAGTTAATCCAGCGTCTTTCAACAACTTACCTGTATCATCATTCACTTGCAATAGACCAAGTAATAAATGCTCTACACTTACAAATTCATCCTTAAACTTACTGATGGACGCTGTTGCTTTTAACAACACATTACTCAAATCCCTACCCATTGTGGTGGCAGGTTCAACACCATTTGCCTTTGGCAAACGCTTAATACTTTCTTCTAGTTTTGATTGAATAAGAGTTGTATTAACCGAATTTTTCTTTAGGAGATAGTCAATATTGCTATCATCATCTTTCAATAAAGCTTTTAATAAATGATTCGTTTCTATGTTAGGATTGCCATTATTAAATGCCAATTGTTGAGCCGCGGCAATAGTTTCTTGCGCTTTGATGGTATAATTATTCAAATTCATATTCTTGCCCTAAACGGGTATTTATTAATTATTAAAATAAAGTTCGCCCTCATCTAATTTGATTTTATGATTTACGTTCTATATTTATTTTTTAACAATAAAAAAGACTATCCGCATTTAGCTAGATAGTCTCTTCTTTAACGTATAACTTATAACGTATTATTTATAACCTAATACTTACAACTTATCTACCTCTTCATCAACCATTCCTTTAAAGCATCAAAGCTTGCTTCCATTAAAATGCTTTGCTTTTGTTGGTGTAATAAGTACTTAACTTCTTCGGGAATTGCAATTTCTGTGTCGATTGCTTCTTCCACCGTATTAGGAAATTTTACAGGATGTGCTGTTTCCAGTATTATTCCTTTTTCAAGAGACTTGCCCTCTTCCTTCAAGTACTGTTCCAAAGCGTAATATGCCACTGCACCATGTGGATCTAGGGTGTAATTATGCTCCTTATAGACACTTTTTATGGTATCGACTGTAATTTCGTCAGAAATACTAACGCTGCTAAACATTGATTTTAGAGAGTCAAATTGTTGGTTAAATAACTCTATAATTCGAATAAAATTGCTAGGATTACCCACGTCCATCGCATTAGAGACCGTTGCTATTGCTTGCTTTGGTAAATATTGGGCTGTTTGCATATACTCAGGAACCACATCATTTGCATTACATGCCGCAATAAAATGTTTTATAGGTAGCCCAGACCTATTTGCAATGATACCTGCACAAATATTGCCAAAATTTCCGCTCGGAACGCAAATTACTGGCGGCTCGTCATGTTGCCATTGTTGATAAGCCAAAAAGTAATACAATTGTTGCGGTAACCAACGGGCTACATTGATAGAGTTTGCAGAAGTTAGGGATAGTTTATTGTTTAAATCGGCATCGGCAAACACTTGTTTTACCATTGCCTGACAATCATCAAAAGTACCGTTAACCTCAATGGCTTTAATATTCTTGCCCAAGGTGGTTAATTGCAGTTCCTGAATCTTACTAACCTTACCTGAAGGATATAAAATAACCACGTCTATACCATCAACCCCTAAGAATCCGTTGGCAACAGCACCGCCAGTATCGCCAGAAGTAGCTACCAATACGGTAGTGTGATGATAGGCATTGCGATTAAAATAACCTAGGTATCGACTCATAAATCTAGCACCTACATCCTTAAAGGCCAGTGTAGGACCATGGAAAAGTTCTAAAGAAGAAATGCTTTCAGTAATAGGGACTAATGGAAATTTGAAGTTGATGGTTTCATTAATAATTTGCTGTAACACATCGGATGGCAAACTATCCCCAATGTATGGTTTCATTACTGTAAACCCTATCTCTTCCTTGGTTAGTGTTTTAATGTTCTTTATAAATCCATCTGGTAGGGTAGGTATTTGTTCAGGGAAGTATAAACCCTTATCTGGTGCTTGCCCTCTCAGAGCGGCTTCTCCAAAGGTTACTTTAGGAGATTGATTGTTTAGACTATAATAGTTCATACCTCCTTCCCCTAAAGGGGCGTATTGAAGGCCGTTGTTGTATGATAGATTCATATAAAATTCTTTCTTTCTAATTTATTCTTGTCCCCCTTTAAGGGATAGGGGCAAGGCTTATGGGGTCACCAACTTCACTCCCTCTTGATTAATTGTTGTTAAATGTGTCTGATAATCCAATCCTATTCTTTCGTAAATGCTACTCATTTCTTTTTCCACTGCTTTTGCAGTGGCTTCATCTTTGCTTAACATGAAAATAGAAGGGCCGCTACCACTGATGCCCCCCCCCAACGCACCCGCTTCCTTACAGGTAGATTTAACTTCATTAAACCCAGGAATCAGGATACTTCTTACTGGTTCGATGATTACATCTTCTAAACTGCGACCAATCAAATCATAATCATGCTTAATTAAACCTGCAACCAAGCCTGCAATATTACCCCATTGCTTAATTGCATTCTTTAATAGTACATTTTGCTTTAATATCATCCTAGCATCAGCCGTACGAACTTCTATTTGTGGATGAACTACTGTAACATATAATTCAGGCGCATCAATTGCAATAATATCTAAAGGAAAAATAGAACGAATCAAGGTAACACCACCATAAATAGCTGGGGCAATATTGTCGGCATGTTTTACGCCGCTTGCCACCTTTTCACCAAACATGGCAAAGCGAACTAAGTCTTCTTTACTAAAACGATTGCCCAATAAATAATTGGCTGCAACTACTGGCCCTGCGGCACTCGCAGCACTACTACCAATGCCACTACCAGGTTTGATATGTTTTTTGCTGATTAGGGTAAACCCCTTTACGTCTGGACATTCTTCTAACATAGCCAATAAAGCCGCCCCAGAAACATTCTTTTCAGGGTCAGTGGGCAAGTTAAAATCATCCTGATTGATGATGTGAATACCTACTTCATCACTAAATGAAACAGTAACTTCATCTGTAGGATTATTTAAAGCAAAGCCTAGAATATCAAACCCACACACAACATTTGCCACTGTAGCAGGAGAAAGAACAGAAACGGATTTGCTACTTCCTGCCCCGCCTTCTTCCCCTAAATAGGAGTTAGAAGGTGTGTAGTATTTTTTTATTAAAATCATAAATAGTGATTAGAAAATGTAAAACCTGCTAATTTAAAATTCTTTTTGTAACCATTTTAGTACTCAATAATAAAAATAATTAAAGAGAAACTGCTTAATAGTTTGTTGGCAAGGATACTATAAAATAAGTAATCTATAAAATGCTTTCCCCAATCCTAATAGTTTTTTTGTTACTTTAAGAACAATATTATGATTAATACATTGCTATTTGATAAAACTCATATTACGAACTAGATAATATCATCAAAACAAATTCTTTACAAAAGCATTTTTACATAAAATAAATAGTAAAATATTATGATATTATTGTTGTATGCGCACACAAAATGGGCATTAAACCCTTGTTTTCTAGTTATTGCTTTTGCCTGTTTCATACTTTTAGTAAGTGAGACTAAAGCTCAACCCAAAAAGCAATGGGTTGTACCTGTATCCGTTAATCAATTGAAGTCTACAATAAAAGCAGATGCCAATGTGTTGAAAGAAGCTAGAAAGAACTATACAATTTTTTGTTCTACCTGTCACGGTAATACCGGTAAGGGCGATGGAATGGCTGCTTCATCATTAAATCCAAAACCTGCTGATCATACTTCTGATGTAGTTCAAAAGGAAAGTGATGGGTCTTTATTTTGGAAGTTAAGTGAGGG
>Ga0007836_1000263_pt1 | contig 12317 bp, 9 predicted proteins | sample CryBogCBE23Oct07_FD_71205 | JGI IMG/M metagenome (GOLD analysis project Ga0007836, IMG submission 71205) | Freshwater microbial communities from Crystal Bog, Wisconsin, USA - CBE23Oct07 | ecosystem: Environmental > Aquatic > Freshwater > Lake | place: Crystal Bog, Wisconsin, USA | collected...
CCTTCATTCAGTAGTTCTTGTACTTTATCGAAGCAAAATTGGATATTCTCATCCTCGCTATTACCAGAATATATAACTATCTTATGTTCAGACCTTTTTGAAGAAAATATTTCTTTCTCTACCTTGAATTTGTTGTGCTTGATTACTTCATTGCTGGCACCAACAATATTTTGTGTACTACGATAATTCAAACTAAGTTTTATAACTTTTGAGTTAGCAAAATGATTCTCAAAATCAACAATGTAACTCACGTTGGATCCTCTGAATCCATAAATACTTTGCCAATCATCCCCCACACAGAATAGTTGCGTTTGATCTTTGAGTAATAGTTTAATCAATTCAACCTGTAAATTATTTACATCTTGAAACTCATCAACCAAAAGGTATTGGTATTTGCTTTTGTATTTGTTTGCAATGTCTTCATGATTTTGAAATAAGGATGTAGTCCTAGAAATTAAGTCATTGAAATCTAAGTATGACTTATCAGTGCAATAGTGAATGTATTTGTGGACTATTGGAATGGCAAGTTCATAAAAATTTCTAACTCTTTCGTGTTGGTCTTTTCTTGCATTTTCTAGAACTAAATTCAAGTCAATGTTTTCGACTTTAATCATGTCTGTAATCCGCATTATTTGACTAACAAAATCTTTTACATCTTCATGATACCCATTAAATTCTTCTTTGTAGGTTAATGAAACTGTATTTAGATAATTTGCTGGCAACCTATTCTTGACAATTTTATCTAAAGTGTGATTGAATAAGGCAGAGTCTCTGGTCATACTCTCAAAGGTTTTGACCAAAAGCAAGTTCCCTTTAACAAATTGCTCTTCCTTATCTTTCGTTGAATAACTTTTATTGCTTACATGCTCTATATAAAGATTGGCTTCGGGTATATAAAAGTCAGGACGAAAAGAAAAATCTTTTATGTTGAGTAAAGGCTCATACTCATATTTTATGCTATGCCTATAAAACCAATCAGCAATAAACTGTTCAGATTTTGAACGGACTTTAGTGCCATCTAGTGTGGTAAAATATTTCCCGTCTTTAGGTAAAATATTGGTGTCATTCTTTTTTAGATGGATTTTGTCAATTATATAATCTAGGATGTAACGTTTTAGTTGAAGCAAGAAATTGGTATCCTCACATTGCTCAATTAAAAGTTTGTGTACCACCTCAAATACAGTTTCAGGTGCAACATTTTTTGAAAGTTCATCTTCCTCATCCCTCTTTTCGTTGCCAATAATTCTAAACTTATTATCAAATTCATTCACTCCATAGCTACGTAAAATGCCATAACAAAAGCTGTGAAAAGTCCTTACAGTTAGCCCATCAATCCACTTATACTTTTTTTGGTTATAAATTCTTTCCTTGTCTTTGTCCGCTTTGCTCATTCGCTTATCAAACATCATGGTTTCATATTGCCCTGTTGTATCGGCTGAAATAATCAGTCGGTCAATCATTTCATTTGTTGCATTCTTTGTAAAGGTGATTGCTAGAATACTTGAAGGACTTATTTCTTTTTCTTCTATGAGATAAATAAGTTTTTGCAACAGGGTTTTAGTCTTTCCAGAACCAGCACCTGCTAAAACTAATATACGGTTTTCTTCACTTTTAACAGCCTCTCTCTGCCCATCATTTAAATTACTTAAATCTGTTTTCGGTTGATTCATTTTTGAAGTTGAATATGATTAAAATAGCTAAATATAAAAAGGTAAATGAACTGAAATATAGTTAGTTTACGCCAATAATATTTCCCCATTCTGCTACGTTCCATATTAAAACCCTATTTTTATATTGATTCAAATTTAGCCAATTTTCGTAATTCAACAATCGACACGATTAATTCGACAATCGACATGAGGGTGTAATTCAATAATCGACATGATAGAAAAATTGGGTTTTAAAAATTAAAATCTCGAGTACTTACAAGTTATCACTTCTTACTACTTTTTACATCAAAACCACTTATATCATACAATAAAATGCTTTTTTATTCATCTTCTACTTAAACTCGTATAATTGCATCATGAAAATATTATTGTTTACAGTAGGCATATTGGGAATAATTACCGTTAACGCACAGTATTTTTTTACTGATATTATAGCGCATAAAGAGAGTGAACAACAATATAAAAACATGATAGATCATAAAATAAGTGCTGTAAAAGCCATTAGTTATGATGCTTTTGAAGAAGTTTCATCTGGATTTTTAATCGAACAAACCGTTAAAGGAGGAGGGAAGAGCATTGTAACCAACACTACTATTTTAAATAATGGTACTAACAGTTTAGAAAATGTGTATAATAATGGTAAGCTTGTTTCATCTATCAATAAAAATATTAAAGATGAAACTACTGTAAGCACCATAACTACTTACAGCTATAATAACGAGGGTTTATTAATAGAAATTAATACTACATCATTAGATACGCTTGCCACACAAAGTAATGTGGGAGAAAAGCACTTATGGCAGTACAACAATAAAGGTATACCTGCACAAATGTTGAATGTAAAAGGGATAAACGATACCTTGGTTATTAGCTTTACTTACGATGAAAATGGATATGTAGCAGAGGAAATTTGGCGTAAAAATGAACAAATAAAGCAACATTATTACTATTATTATAATAGTGCCAAACAGCTATCGGATATCGTTCGTTTTAATACAAGACTAAATAAACTAATGCCCGATTTTGTGTATGAATACAATGATTTGGGCCAAGTAATAAAAATGACACAAGCTGTAAAAGGTGGAACCGATTATCTTACCTGGCATTATACCTATAATAGTGATGGTTTAAAAGAAGTGGAGAGTTGCTTTGATAGAAAAGGGCAACTGCAAGGAAAGATAGTATATGGCTATAAACAATAAAAAACATTACTTAACGATTGTTAATTGCTGTAAAGACATTAGTTTTAAACGGTGGATGCAATTTTACAAAATACATACTTTGAGGAATCTCTTTCAGATAGGGTAGGGGTTGCCAATGCGCTTACACCCCAACAAGCGCAATGTATTTTTGATTGGGTAAAAGATTATTGGTTGTTTAAATGGACCGATGCCCATAACGATTGTGAAGATAGGGCCAATGCAATCTGTATTTTGTTGGACCAATGGCAAATACCCAATTATAAGGCTTGGGTATTTAGTGGAAGCTTTTTAAAAGGCGAATTTGGTACTTTAAGAAACTTATGGAACTATCATGTAGCAAGTGCCATTCCTGTATTAATTAACGATATTGTTTATCATTATGTATTAGATCCGTCAACACTAATTAAAGCAGAGTCTATAGATATTTGGGCAGCAAATGTTACCGAGCAACCCTATAGCTACTACCTTATTAAGTGGGGTAGTTATTATATTTTTCCTGCAGAATTTATTGATAGAGATAATTGGCATTGGCGAGATAAAGAAAATTACCAATGGACAATTGAAGGATTGGCAGGTATTAATGGCGTTGCACCCGATGGAGATTATTATAAGTATCTACTTAAAAAGCAAATTGAAAAAACCAAAGTAGAATTTAATAAACTAAAAAACGAGGAATGTCCCTTTAAATTTTGCTTTAAATAAGGTTAATGTAGTCATTTGCATAATTTATTATAAAAATTGAAAATAAAATTTGGTGGACTGAATAATTTCAGCAAATTTGCAATCAATTAACAATGTGTATCTTTTACACATTTAAAAAATAATACATAAACGGTTGGTCATGAAAAAATTATTTACCCTCTTATTCGTAGTTGTAATAGCTACTGTTTCTAATGCACAATTACTTAGTTGGTCGCCAAACTTTATTACAGATGCTAATACTCCTGTAACCATTACCTGCGATGCATCAAAAGGTAACAAAGGTTTATTCAATTACACGCCCGTTACAGATGTTTATGTGCATATTGGTGTAATTACAAGTAAGAGTACTTCATCCTCCGATTGGAAGTATAGCAAGTTTACATGGGCTACTACCCTACCTACAGAGCAAGCAACATCATTGGGTAATAATAAATGGAATTATACCATTACAGGTGGGTTGAGAAGCTTTTTTGGGATTACTGATGCTTCCGAAACTATTCAACAAATTGCCATATTATTTAGAAATGGTGCAGGTACCTCCGCTACGGTATTAAGAAATGCCGATGGTACCGATATGTACATTCCAGTATACAATGCAACTGCACTAAATGTTAGGATAGATAATCCATTAAAGCAGCCACTTTTTGCTCCTCGTCCCGAAACCATTACTAAAGTTGCTGGTGATGCCCTTGCTGTTACAGCCAATGCATCTCAATCGTCAACTATTAGTATTTATTACAATGGTACTTTATTAACTACCCAAAGTGGGGTATCTACTTTAACCACCAATACTACTATACCAAGTGCAGGTAACCAAACCATTATTGCACAAGCAACAACAGGGGGTGTAACCGTAAGTGATACCGTAAGTTTTGTAGTAGCCTCACCTAATACAGTATTGGCTTTGCCAACAGGCGCAGTAGATGGTATTAACTACGACCCATCTGATAATACTACTGCAACTTTGGTATTATATGCACCCTTAAAAAAGAATGTATTTGTAATTGGCGATTTTAATAATTGGTCGCAAACTTCTCAATACCAAATGAATATTACACCAGATGGTAATAGATATTGGTTGAAACTAACAGGATTAACTGCAGGTAAAGAATATGCCTATCAGTTTATAATAGATAATAGTTTAAAAGTTGCGGATTATAACTGCGAGAAAGTGTTGGACCCGTGGAATGATAAATATATTCCTGCAGCAAGCTATCCTAATTTAATGCCTTATCCTTCTGCTTACACTTCTGGTATTGTGAGTGTTTTGCAAACGGCCAAACCCGATTACAATTGGCAGGTTACCAACTTTGTTAAACCAAATAAGCACAATTTATTGGTGTACGAGTTATTGGTAAGAGATTTTAATGCAGCCCAAACCTTTAATTCGGTTTTGGATAGTTTAGGTTATTTAAAAAGATTAGGTATTAACTGTATTGAAGTGATGCCTTTTAATGAGTTTGAAGGTAATAGTAGTTGGGGCTATAATCCCGATTTTTACTTTGCTCCCGATAAAATATACGGTACCGAAAATGATGTAAAGAAGTTTATAGATGCGTGCCATGCACAAGGTATTGCAGTGGTAATGGATATGGTATTAAACCATTCATTTGGTTTATCTCCAATGGTGCAAATGTATTGGGATGCTTCAGTAAGCAAACCTGCTGCTAATAGCCCATGGTTCTATCAAGATGCACATCATCCATTTAATGTTGGTTATGATATAAACCATAATGCACAGGCAACAAAAGATTTTGTAGATAGGGTAGTTACACATTGGTTAACCAAATATAAAATTGATGGGTTTAGATGGGATTTATCAAAAGGCTTCACTTCATCAGATATGAATACCACCGATGTAGGTGTTTGGAGTGCTTATAATGCAGGAAGAATTGCTATTTGGAAACGTATTTATGATAAAATGCAAGCTGTTGCACCCGGTTCTTATTGTATTCTTGAGCATTTAGGAGATAATGGCGAAGAAGCGGAATTGGCTAATTATGGTATGATGCCGTGGGGCAATATGTCTAGTCAATATGAACAAGCAGTGATGGGTTATCCATCAAGCAGTGCCGATTTATCCTATTCTTTTGACAGACAATATTGGTCACAACGTAATTTAGTGGCATACCAAGAAAGCCACGATCAAGAAAGGTTAACCTACAAACAAAAGGCTTATGGAGCAAATCCTGGAATACAGTATGATTTAGCTACGCAGATGAAGAGAAATGCTGCTGCTACTGCTTTGTTTGCAACAATGCCTGGTCCTAAAATGATTTATCAGTTTGGTGAATTAGGATATGATTTTAGCATAAATACTTGTAGTGATGGTACTGTTAGTACCACTGGTGGTTGCAATACCGATCCTAAACCAATACATTGGGAGTATTATCAAAACCAATATCGTAAGGGGTTATATAATGTTTATGCTCAATTATTTAATATGAGAAACTTGTCTCAATATGTATCAACCTTTACAGATGGCACTATAGCAAATAATTATAGTTTAGCTGGCGATGTAAAACAATTAAAGTTGTATTACCCTAACATGAGTGTTGTTTCATTTGCCAATTTAGCTACTGGTTCTAATAGCACTGGTATCGGTTTCCCATCAAACGGAACTTGGTATAAAGTTGTTGGTTCTATAGGTGCAGCCACTATTAGTGTAAGTAATTATAGCTACACTTTTAATATGTCCTCAGGTGATTATGCGGTGTATTCAACAGCAAACATTGCTCAAATCTTACCTGTAAACTGGGTAAGTTTCAATGGTCAAAAGGGGGTGAATAATTCAGTAAACTTAACATGGTCAGTTTCTACAGAAGTTAATAATAACCATTATGATGTTGAACGCAGTACTGATGGGGTAAACTTTACGCATATAGCCTCAGTTGCTGCAAAAACTAGTTTATTTAATGCAGTTACCTATAATTATACCGATATAAGTACACCATCTGGAACACTTTATTACAGAATAAAGCAAGTAGATAATAATGGTAACTCGGCCTTTTCTAAGGTAATTACTGTAAGTACCTCTTCAAATGAAAGTTTATGCCATACTACTGTTGTGGGTAAAGTGGTAAAGATTCAAATTAAAGCTGCCTTAAACAAGTTGAATGTTTCTATGATAGATGTTTCTGGTAAAAAGTTGTATGTACAGAGCCTATCTAATGTAATTACTGGTGAAGAACTAAACATTCCTGCAAGTAAATTTGCAAAAGGTGTTTATTTCATCAATATTAATACCGATAAAGGAACAACAACAGATAAAATAGTCATCCAATAGTTATAAAGCACAACTAAAAGAAGCCCATTGATAAATATTCAATGGGTTTTCTTGTTTTACAGGGTTAATGATCTTTAACTTCTTTTGCCAAAAAGTAAACTACCTATCCGCACCATGTTGCTACCCTCTTCTATAGCTATTTTATAATCTCCACTCATACCCATGCTTATGATTGAGAAGTGGCAGTTTGTATTTTTTATTAATGAAAACTTGTCATAAATCTCCTTGAGTACTTCAAACTCTTTCCTTACTTTACTGCTATCTTCCGAAAAACTTGCCATTCCCATTATTCCCTTAATGTTTATGTTTTTTAATTGAGATAACCCATCATTAAATAAGAGATTCAAATCTGCTTCATCAAAACCAAACTTAGTTTCTTCTTCCGCAATATGAACTTGTAAAAGACAATCGATAATTTTATGGTTCTTCTTCCCTTGTTTGTTTATTTCTTCTAATAGTTTAAAACTATCTACACCATGAATAAGATGAACGAATGGTGCAATGTATTTAACTTTATTACTTTGCAAATGCCCAATAAAATGCCATTTAATATCAGTAGGTAAACTTGCTTGTTTATCTACTAATTCTTGAACATAGTTTTCACCAAAGTCCCGTTGGCCAAGTTCATACATTGCTTTTATATCTTCATTGGGTTTTGTTTTGCTAACTGCTACCAAAGTAACCTTGTTTACACTCAATTCCTCAAGTACTTCATTGTATGCTTTAATGTTTATCATAATAATTTTTTCTAGTATTAATTACTATTTTCTTCCCAAACCTGTACAAGGTTTACTAACACCTCAACTGCTTTCTCCATATCCTTTACACCAATCCACTCATGTTTACTATGAATAGCCTGCATGCCTGTAAACAAGTTAGGACAAGGTAATCCCATAAAACTTAATCTACTGCCATCTGTTCCTCCTCTAATAGGTTCTTTTACTACTGTAAGACCACAACGTTTAAAAGCTTCTTCCGCAAAGCTTATGATTTGTGGATGATGTTGTAAAATTTCTTGCATATTTCTATATTGTTCAGAAACTGTAAAAGTCATGGTGGCGTTGGGATAACTAAGTAAGACATCCTCAGCAATTTGTTTAAGTCTTAGTGCATAATCTTTCAATTTTTCAGTTTCAAAGTCTCTTATAATAAAGGTAACACTAGCCTTTTCTGCAATACCTTCAATTTGTACAGGATGTACAAAGCCTTCTCGTTTGTTAGTTGTTTCGGGACTCCATTCATTTTTGGGTAAAGCTGCTACTATTTCACCTACAACTTTTAAAGCATTTACTAATATTCCTTTTCCATAACCAGGATGGGCAATTACACCATTAACAGTTATGGTAACACCATCAGCACTAAAGGTTTCATCTTCTAAAGTACCATATTCTCCACCATCTAGTGTATAAGCAATATTAGCGGCCACTTTATCGAGGTTTAGTTTAGTTGTACCCTGACCTATTTCTTCATCTGGAGTAAATAATATACTTATTTCTCCATGTTTTATAGAAGGGTTTGTTATTAAGTAGTTTGCCATATCCACAATAATAGCAACGCCACTTTTATCATCTGCACCCAATAAGGTTAAACCACTAGCCGTTATTACTTCATGACCTATATGGTTTTTTAAATAAGGGTACTTGTCAACCGTTAGTATTTGTGTAGTATCATCGGGTAGCACAATATTAGTACCATCATAGTTTTCATGAACTATTGGTTTTACATTGGTACCACTACAATCAGGTGCAGTGTCTATATGACTACAAAAACAAATAACAGGAATCTCTTTAATACTATTTGATGGTATTCTTGCATATACATAACCAAATTCATCCGTTTCAACTTTTTCAAGGCCTATTTCTTTTAATTCTTTTGCTAATATTATTGAAAGTTCCTTTTGTTTATAGGTGGATGGATGTGTATAACTATTGGGATTACTTTGTGTATCTGTTTGAACATAACGTAAAAACCTTTCTTTTGCAGTAAACTTGTATTTTTGTTGCATAATACTTTTTTTAGCAATATTATAATATATAACGCATGAGTAGCAGATTACATATAAAATATGGATGGTTAAGAGCTTTAGTCTTCTTTTTTGTAGCCATGTTAATGGGCGGATTAATTGCTTCTTTTATATTCGAGGGAATTTACCGAGGCTTATTTGGCGGTACTAATAATGGACAACCGAGTCTTTTATTTATATTTATTTCTTACATAATAAACCAAATAGGGGTATTAGCCTGTTTGTGGATTTTTAGAAAGAGCATAGATGGGTTGCCCATTTTTTCATTAGGACTCAATTGGAAGGGTTTCACCAAAGATGCTTATGTTGGATTTGGTGTTGCAATTTTAACTATTTCTGCAGGAACGATACTAATGTATTTTGGTAACAACTTAACCCTACACACCGAAAAGTTCGACTTGTTGAACACCTTAGTAGCTACCTTTTTATTTATATTGGTAGCCTTTATAGAAGAAATTGTTGTAAGAGGCTATGTGCTAAATAATTTAATGCAAAGTATGAATAGGTGGTTGGCCTTATTTATTTCCGCTCTTTTATTTTCTTTAATGCACAAAGGTAATCCCGACATAACGCTTGTAGCACAAGTGAACATATTTATAGCGGGCATTTTATTAGGGGTAAATTACATTTATACTAAAAATTTATGGTTTGCCATATTCTTCCACTTTGCTTGGAACTTCTTTCAAGGAGTAATTTTAGGTTATCATGTAAGTGGAATGTCTATTGATTCTGGTTTGTTTTCTGTTAGTACAACAGGACCCGAAGAAATAACAGGAGGTATTTTTGGATTCGAAGGTTCAATATTTGCCGCCATTCTGCAAGTAATTGCCATTATATCTTTAGCTATTTACTACGAAAAGATTTATGGTAAAAGGTTGGTGAATGTTAAGTCTAAAAAAGTTGAACCTACGCTCGAATCTGAAAACATTGCATTAGAAGATTGATTATAATACAAGAGGCCGTTATGAAAATAACAGCCTCTAAACAATCAAAAAAACAAAACAAATTCTTATTACTTCTTTAGTTTGTGTTTAAATATTTTTTCAAACTTCTCAACTTTAGGTCTTATTACGAAGGAACAATATCCTTGATCGGGATGATTGTTATAATAATTTTGATGATAGATTTCGGCAGGGTAATAATTTTTAAAATGCTCTATTGCTGTAACAATGGGTTTTGCATAAGCATGACTCTTATCTAATTCCTCTTTATAGTGAATAGCCTTTGCCTTTTGTTCTTAATTTAAATAAAATATTACACTTCTATATTGCGGACCTTCATCGTTACCTTGGCGGTTAAGAGTAGTGGGGTCATGGGTTTTAAAAAATACCTCCAACAATTCATCAAAGGAAACCTTTGAAGGTTCATAAACAATTTTTGTGATTTCGGCATGGCCAGTATTTTTATCACATACTTGCTCGTAAGAAGGGTTTTCAACGTGGCCACCACCATAACCACTTCTAACACTTATTACCCCATCAATTCTTTGAAAAAAAGCTTCGGTGCACCAAAAACAGCCTTCACCCAAATAGGCAGTTTCTGTTTTTACATTTGGATCAATTTTTTCTTCATTCATACTTTTTACTTTTTGTTTTTGTGCACAAGACGTTAACATGTTTAATGCCAAAGTGCCGATAAATAATAGCTTTTTCATTGTTCAATTTTAAGTTAGCCTATATTTATTAATGAATAAATAACAGCTATTTAATTAATAAGTTGATTATTGTTTCTTAAAACGAAAGCATGAACATAACCTTACTAATTAAAACTAAACGAGCTTTGTTTTAACTAATTGTTTAGGAACTAATGTAAAATTTAATTTACTAATTAAGTAGCGATTGGATGTAATAATTAAGCAGTAATGCTAACTTTTATTTTGCCACAAATGTCTGTTTCAATCATTTTTATGGCTAGTGTTATCATGTTATTAAAAGCTTTGGCGCTACTAATGCCATGACCTATAATTACGGGTTTAGCAACGCCTATTACAGGGGAGCCACCATAGTTTTCATAATGGAATAGGTTAAAATAAGGGTCGTTTTGTAAATTTTTGGCTAGCATTAAATCATAAAAACTCTCTGCCATTTTAAGAATGATATTCCCGGTAAAGCCATCACAAATAAAAACATCAGCTTTGTCATTAAAGAAATCTCTTCCTTCGATGTTGCCAATGAAATTAATAAGTTTATTTTCTTTTAAAAGGGGATAGGTTGCTTGCGCTAAAACATTGCCTTTACCTTCTTCTTCCCCAATGTTAACCAAACCCACTTTGGGATTAGAAACATTAAAAATGTATCGTGCATACAAACTACCAAGTATAGCAAATTGGTTAAGATGCTCAGGTTTGCAATCAGAATTAAGACCAGCATCAACTAGTACGCCAAAGCCTCCGTTTTGCTTGGGTAAAATGGCACTAACTGTTGGGCGAGCAACCCCTTCTATAGCTTTTATACTAAACATAGCACCTACCAACATGGCTCCCGTATTACCAGCACTAATAAAGGCGTCTATTTTACCTTTTGCTAACATGTGGAAACCTATAACGATGGAGCTGCCTTGTTTTTCTTTAAAAGCTTTTGTGGGATGTTCGTGATAACTAATTTCCTCAGTTGCAGGAACAATATGTAAATAAGGTGATGAAACCTGATGCTCGTCAAATAATGACTGTATCAAAGCTTCATCACCTATACAATATAAGTTTACTGGAGTAGCAACAGATTGTATATGTAGCAAGATACCTTTTACCACTTCCTGTGGTGCAAAGTCTCCTCCCATCATATCAATTCCAATGTTCATACAAGTAAGGTATAGTTAAACTACAATGTTTGTTTTAAAGATAACCTAATGAGCAAGGTTACGCCTTAAGTGGAGCCTTTTCGGCAACTAATTTGCCTTTGTAGAATAACTTTCCTTCACTCACATAAGCACGGTGGCGTACATGAATCTCACCTGATGTGGTGTCTTTGCTTAATGTAACTTCTTGTGCTACATAGTGTGTCCTTCTCTTAGCACCGCGTTGTTGCGAGTGTCTGCGTTTGGGATTCGGCATAATCTAATATTTATTTAATCTAAAATTTATTTAATCTAAAATCCTTCTTTATAATTAATCAGGTTATTGTAACCCTTTAAATTTATCTAATCCCTTCCAAATTGGGTTTCCTTGTTTTGCAATATCTTCCTCCATCTTCTTTAATTTTGCCAAAACTTCTACATTACATTGTTCTCCACCAATCTCCTCTTCATTACACATCTTTTGCAATGGGATTGATAATGATACAAATTCATAAATCCAATCTGCAATTTTTAAGTGACTTTCTCCTCTACTTATATAATAAATATCAGGGTCTTCTTCTTGCAAATTCATTTTTTCGGGTTCTTCCACCATTTTAACAACAATGTTGTATTCCTCCCACAATTGTTTTATTAATGGGTTA
>Ga0007836_1000264_pt1 | contig 12295 bp, 7 predicted proteins | sample CryBogCBE23Oct07_FD_71205 | JGI IMG/M metagenome (GOLD analysis project Ga0007836, IMG submission 71205) | Freshwater microbial communities from Crystal Bog, Wisconsin, USA - CBE23Oct07 | ecosystem: Environmental > Aquatic > Freshwater > Lake | place: Crystal Bog, Wisconsin, USA | collected...
AAGTTTAATTCTGTCAACACTTTTCTTGTTTTTGGTATCTAGTTATAGTTTATTACTTACAGTAACAAGTTACAGGGTTCTAGTTATATGCTTTTCGTAACTTGTATGCTTCATCCTGTAAATGGTTTCACACTAACTCTTGTTTGACATTTTTGAGTGATTGTTCAGCTTTAAATCCTTCCTCCATTCATTTTAATGTATCTACCATACAGGCGAATCTAGCTTCCAATTATTTAAATAAGTGATAGACGAATGCTTGTTCCAGTTCTATTCGGTTGAATTCTTTTTTTATGTCAATTTAATCCAGCCTCCATTCACTTGGACTAAAGACGGATAAGCGACCTTTTAATCCCTAAGGGATTCTTTCCCCTCAGAATGATAAAGCAAGCACCGTATTTGTTAAAGGAAACGCCGTATTTGGTAAAGCAAATGCCGCATTAGTTAAAGCAAATGCCGTATTAGTTAAAGCAAACGCCGCATTTGGTAAAGCAAACGCAGTATTAGTTAAAGCAAATGCCGTATTTGGTAAAGCAAACGCCGCATTTGGTAAAGCAAACGCCGTATTAGTTAAAGCAAACGCCGTATTTGGTAAAGCAAATGCCGTATTTGTTAAAGCAAACGCGGTATTTGTTAAAGCAAAACCTGCATTTCCTTTACCAAAAACGTCAGTTAACAATCATTTCAGCGTAAACAATTTCTTTTTTTTAAATTGTAATCACTCACTCTTACACATTTACCACGCACACTTCTTTATTCCCAATAGCCTATTTCCTTACCATTACTCATAAGTACTACCACTTAGATTTTTACTCTAGTACAAAATACTAATAAATTTGTAGTAATTATGCATCTTATTTTAATAATAATAGCAAATCTACTATGGGCATATTAATTGCTGACGACCATCCGCTTACACTAATGGGCACAAAGCAATTTGTAGAATCGCTTGGTTATACAGTGGCTAGTGTGTGTAACAATGGTATTAACGCCTACTCCCAAATAATTTTAAATAAATACGAAATTGCAATTCTAGATATAGACATGCCGGGTATGGATGGATTAGAGATTTTAGAAACCGTATTCAAATTGAAACTTAAAACTAAAATCATTTTACTGACCATGCACCAAGAAACAAGCTATTTTAAAAAGGCTAATGATTTTGGAGTATTTGGGTACGTACTAAAAAGTTATTCGGAAGTAGAATTGGGCATTTGTTTAGAAGCGGTATCAAAAGGAAATTATTATGTGAGTCCAATGATTTCAAAGGAGTTGTATGTTGATGAAGAAGGATATAAAGATGATGCTTTAAGCAACTTAACCAATACAGAAAATAAAGTACTAAAGTTGGTTGCCAAACAACTAACCAATAAACAAATTGCCGAAATTTTATTTGTGTCCGAAAGAACAGTGGAAGGTCACCGTAGAAACATTATTGAAAAGCTAGGCTTGCCCAAAGTTAAAAACGTTTTACTTAAATGGGTATCAAACCGGGAATAATTAAGTAATTAGCCGCTTGTTTTGTTCAATTCTTTCAATGTTAAATTAATCATTAAAAAATGCCCTACGTTTATAGCATTCTTTACAATGAGCGTTGTAAGCAATGAGTAGGAGAGATGCTACATTTATGTTTAATTCTTATCATTTTATTTTAAATACAGTATTTGTCTTTCGTGGGTTAGTATGTGTGCTTTGTTTTCTTAACAAATAACTAAAAACGCTAAGTGGTACAGAGGTAGCAAAATATATAGAGATAACAATTGTTGCTTCTATCTTTTTTTGTGTTTTATTTGTAAAAAGACATAGATTGTGGGAGTTTTACTACAAAATACAATATTTACTACTTCCAAATTTTATATGCTGAAATTGAATTTAATGCGTATCAAACTTTCTTTAAAGCCCTTACTTTTTGTAACCATCTTCCTGGTTCAATCTCTTATTTCTACTGCTCAAATATTACCCTTGTCTAGAAACGATTCAGGTAGGGTAGCTAATTTTTTAAGCCAGTTTAACACCTTTAATGCGGCAAATAATTATAAAGAGGCTTCTAGAATGATGAATGAAGTGGGCTTTATTTATTGGAACTATAACCAAAGTAAAACAGCTATTACTTATTATGAAAAAAGTTTAGAACTAAATAAACACGTAGAGAATGAGAATGGTATTGCAATGATACATAATAACTTGGGCATGCTGTATGCCGATATTCAAGAATATGATAAAGCGCTCTACCATTTTAACCAAACACTTGCTACCAGAAAGTCGCAAAAAGAGCCAGTTAGTATCATTTCTTCGCTCATCAATTGCTCGGTAGTGTATAATAATATGGGCAATTATAAGGCATCTGTGTCAAGTTTACAGGACGCATTATCCTTATCTAGAGAAATGAAAGATACCAAACAGATGGCTAGTGTGTATGCCATGCTGAGTGAAACCTACGAGAAAATGGGGAATGTAGATGAGTCTTTAAAATACTTTTCATTATACAAATCTTTTCATGACCAACTTCAAAAGAAACAGATAACTACTTTATCTGGCCAATTGGAAACAGAGAGTTTAAAAAAGCAACTAGCACAAGAAGAAGCTAAAACAAAAGAGTTTGAGTTGGTTAAAAGTAAATTGGCTATTATAGAGCAAAACACCAAACTGACCAATGTTACTTCCGAAAACAAAAGCTTATACCAAAATTTAAGTAGAAAAGAAATTGAGATTGCTTTGCAGATTCAAGAAACCAAAACGGCTAAAGCCAATGCAGGTATTGTTGAAGCAAGAAACAAAGCCTTAGAAAAAGAACAGTATTATATTATTTGTATTATTTTGATTGTATCGGTTTTTATAGCCATTATAGGATTTATTAAATACAGTGATTATAAAAAGACCAAGAAAAGCAATACGCTTTTATTTAACCAGAATGTTGCAATAAATGAACAAAAGCAACAACTAGAAACCTCTAATGATGTAAAGAATAAAATATTTACCATTATTGGGCACGATTTAAGGGGACCAATAGGATCGATGAGTTCTATTTTTAAGATATTGGATACTTTTCCATTAGATGAAAAAGTTAAAGAAATTCTTAAAATAATGAGTACAGAGGTGAAGTCTATTTATAATTTACTAGAGAATTTATTAAATTGGGCAAAAACACAAATGTCTGAACTAAGCCCTGTATTTGTAAAAATTGACCTAAACAACTTGGTTAAAGAGAACATACAACTGTTACAACCCATTGCAGATACTAAAAACATTAAGTTGATAAATGAAGTTCCAGAGGGATTGATAGCTGTTTCGGATGCTGAAATGACCAAGCTAGTTATTAGGAATTTAATACAAAATGCCATTAAGTTTACCAATAAGGGTGGGGTTGTTAGCCTAACAGGACTAAAAGACCATGCCATTTCCCAATTGATTGTACAGGATACAGGAGTAGGCATGGATGCAGATAAAGTGGCTAGTTTATTTAATATTAAAAGTAATAAATCTACCTACGGTACTGCCAACGAAAAAGGTACAGGATTAGGATTGGTTTTATGTTACGACTTTATAAAGCTTTGTAATGGAAGCATTAGCGTAGCAAGCCAAGTTGGTAAAGGCACAACAATAACTGTTAAACTGAATAATATATGAAGTATTTAAAATGGAGGATTTGTGTGGTAATGATTGCACTAAGCAGTCATGTTGTTTTTGCACAAAAAACAAACCCTAAGCATTATACCGATACAACAACAGGTAAATTATATTGGAACAAGGCTTTGCCAGTGTATTTGTGGGTTTCTAGTCAGCCAGATCATGCCGAGGAGCCTTTAACTCAATCGCCCAATAAAAAGTATTCTGTGCCTTTTTATTTAGATACGGAAGGTCCAAATTTTATCAGATCAAAGTTTGCAGTTAATCCAGATAACAAACAACTTGTACAACCTTTACAAGAGGTTACCGTAGAGATTGATGCAGATGGTATTGCCCCAGAAACCAATATAAAGTTGGAGGCGTATAAAAAGTATCTATCTCCTAACAATATTTTATATTATGGTCCTTCGTTAGATTATTCTCTTGATGCAACCGATAAAACTAGTGGGGTAGAACAAATTTTATATGCTGTTAATAACAAAGACTTTAGCCCTTACAGCCAAAAGCAAACGCTTAAACAGGAAGGCGATTACACGTTGGCTTACTTTGCAACCGATAACGTTGGCAATGCAAGTAGCATAAAACAACATCAATTTACTATTGATAACACACCGCCTACTTCGGTAATAAATGTAAATGGCATTTCAATAGGTAACCAAATTTCTCCTGTAACTAAAATCTACATTAACCCAACCGATTCTTTATCTGGGGTTAACAATACCTATTTTAAGTTTGACAATGCCCCTTTTCAATTATACAATGGAAGGGCTTTGGATATAAGTAATTTAAGTGAAGGCGAACACAGCGTTGGTTATTATACAGATGATAAAGTGGGAAACAAAGAGGCAGTTAAACATCTTGACCTGTTTTTAGATAAAAGTGCCCCAATAATGGCTACAGATATTTTGGGAGACCGTTTTATTGCTAATAACACGGTCTATTTTTCGGGAAGAACAAAGCTTAAAATTACTGCTATCGATAATAAAGTGGGCGTAAAAGAAGTGATGTATGCTGTAGATAATGATGCCTTTAAACCTTATGCTCAACCCTTTTATTTGCCAAGTATATCGGGCATACATGACATAAAATTTTATTCAAAAGATAATTTAGATAATAAAACCCCGTCGGGCTACGAAGACTTTAAACATAATGTAGCTAAGGTATATGTTGATTTAACAGGCCCAACGTTGAGTCATAAAATTATAGGAGATATTATTTATAGAAGAGATACGATGTTGTTGGGACCAGGAAATAAAATACAGTTGAATGCTGTAGATAATGAGTCGGGTTTACAAAAGGTTACTTACAGTTTTGATGGACAACTAATAGAAAACGATTACAAAGCCCCTGTATCGATGGATAAAGACGGTTATCATTTGTTTGAGTTTTTTGGCTACGATAATGTGAACAATAGAAACACAAGCTCCTTCTATTTCATAACCGATAATAGTGGTCCAGAGATATACCATTATTTTACAGTGGGAAGTATAGATAAAAGAAACGACTTAAATGTTTACCCTGCATCTGCTGGGTTAGCTTTGGCAGGTACAGATGAATTAAGTGGATTAAAAAGTATCAATTATTCAGTAGATGGTCAACCAGAAAAGCTGTATACAAGTACAATATTTGGGTTAAAGCCTAATAAAAAGCATATAGTTAAGATAACTGCTACCGATTATTTAGGCAACCAATCATTTAAGGAAGTAAGTTTTTATTTAAAGAAGTAGAAAGCGAATTTTTATCATTGAGTTTAGCAACATCACCGCCCTTTAAAAAGTTTAATAGACCACTTCGGAAATTGAATTTGCCACCCGATAACGTCATTGTAAGGCACGAGAAATCTCATTCTGAATAAAAGAAAGGCATTTTCAAATTTGTTTACTGCCTCTCGTTAGATTTCTCGTGCCTCGAAATGACGATTTACGTTACACCTGATACCTGAAAATATAGCTAGTTTCAATTTCCCAAGAGGTCTAATGATTTTTTTAAAACTGAAATAGCATTGTATTAGTTATATCAAATATCAATGATCCCCACTATTCACTAATCAAAACCACTTGTTCCATAGGAACTGCAGTTTGTACTTGTGGTGCTATGCTTCTACCCCATTGCCAAGCTATGATGGTAAGTTTTATAGGTAATGTAGAACGTGGAGGGATAGTATCTATTATTAATTGATTACCATTAATGATTGCGGGTCCTTCCTTTACGTAATAATATACTGGCATTCCAGCAGTTGAAGTAGCTTGTAAAGTGTAGCTAGAACCAGATTTTACCTTACCCACTTCTGGGAAGTTGATGCTTTGTGGTTGCCCCATTTTATTAACATCGGGAAACTTTATTTGACCAGCCTGCTCCGCATATTTATAGGTAGCATCACCTTCATGATAAGCCATCACCTGAATATTTGCACAATAACGGGTAGTACCAAACTGCCGGTATTGAATTCTAAAACTATCAGGTGCTACTTGTACACCACCCCCGCCCCAACCGCCTATAAGGCTAAATTTAATTTTACCAAGATTGCTATGACTTAAAGGAATGCCGCCATTGGCAACACCCCTTGGCGTTTCCTTTAAAAAATCTCCTTTAACACCTATGGTTATTCCATCTGCAGCAGGCTCAAAGCCCAATTCGTTAATCCAGCCCGCGGGAACTTCCTTGCCATCTTGTACAAAACAAACCCGTTGCTCTTTTTTACCGCCATATAAACTAGGTAACGCATCTATTGCTTTCGCCATTTCCTCGTCAAAATGCCAAAAAGCAAGGCTATTGTCCCCTTTAAAGTTCTTGGCAGCAGTAGGTTTAAAGCGGTTATCATCCAACATACGAATATCAGTATACCAACCTTCTTTTTCGTCGATATACTTCAGCACCACAGAGTCGCCAATGGGAGTGGAGGCAGGTATACGGTAATGCGCAGCCTTTTTAACGAATAAAGCACAAATGTTTGCAAGGTAATCATCTAAATTAAAATGCCCTGCACCTGGTTGTACCACTTCGCACACCAAAGCATTAAGGTATTTACCTCGTCTATCCAACAAATCGCCACGCAACCAACGCCAATGCTGGTCTAATGGTTCTTGCTTGTTATTCCACGATTCATATTCGCCACTTACTGCCATTACAGGTATGCAACCAATTCTTGCTTTAGGATCATAATAAGGGGGATTTGGGTCGGCGGCGGCATGTAAAGTAAGGATGCCAAACACCCTGCCCGGGCTACAATTTGCAAGGTTCCAAGCACCATTAGCACCACCTGAATGACCGACCGTCAAGAGTGGGGCTTTTGATATTTCGGCATAGCCAGATACCGTTGCTAAATCATCCAATACCTTTTGAAGCTGAGCGAAACTTCCCTTGCCCTCATTATAATTAAACTGTGTAAAAGGGCCACGGAATATTAAAATTATACCCAAGTTTTCTTTGGTACAGGCTTCACGAATGTGTGGATTGGCACAAAAAAGGTCTTCGAGTATTACTTGATTGGCGAGTATTACCCCACGAACTTGTTTACAAGTTGGAGGAATCCATAAAAAAGCCCTAGATTCTTTGTCTTTTCCTTCGAGTGGTACAGACCATTGGTAAATAGCGGCAGCGGCATGAAGTAAGCAGCCTAGAGAGAAGCAAACGAAGAGTAGTTGTTTTTTCATAATCTGAATGATGGATTATTTATTAATTGGGGACTTTAATGGTGGTAGATTTAGTAATCCCATTTTCATTAAAAGCGTCAATAGTAAACCAATAGTCAGTGCCTTTATTTAAAGATCGAATGGTGGCTTCATTCTTATCATATACTATGTAGTTATGATACAAATGATTTTTATCATTACCATACCGAATGTTATAGCCAATTGCCCCCACCATCTTTTGCCATGAAAGATGAACCATTCTTGCATCGGAAGTATTGCGTGTTACTTCAAAATTATTTATTGAAGCAGGTTTTGTACCGGTACCTTTACCAAAAATACGCAGACCAGATATAGCAAACTTTCCATCGGGTGTATGCACATTTAATACTCGGATATAGCGCGCCCTAATAGGGTGTATTAATTCAAAATAGGGGTGCGGTAAATCTTCAGTATTGGTTGATTTATCAATTACTGTTCTCCAATTCTTGTTATCATCGCACGATTGTATAATAAATTGATACCCGTCTTGTTTGGTAGGTCGGCCTAAGGTTTTAGTATCAACATCGGCAAAGTTTATTTGTATGGCGTTTATGGTAGGTTTATCCTGCAAATCAATAGTCATAAACTCTCCCCTATCACCGGTTTGGGCACTCCACCAATCACGTATTTCTTCATTAGTAGCAAAAGCTGGCTTGGTCTTTACACTATCTAAAGTAGAAGAAACAAGCACCGGTTTGTTATATGATATTAACATCCAACCCTTGAAAAAGCTTTCGGGATTACTCGCTAATGTAGTGGGGAAGGAATAAGGATAGTCGCCAAAGCCTGTATAGGCCCGCATTGTACCCTCTTTGTCAAAACCAATGGGAAACAAACCTAATCGACGTTCAAAGATGTGTTTTTTACTAATGTCCATAGTAGCTATATGCCAATAGTTACCATATTTATCCTGAAAGGTTCCACTATGCCCCGCACCTGCAATAAAACCCTGTGGCTTATATGAAAAAGGATTGAATGTTTGAAATGTATAGGGGCCAAATGGATTTTTAGCGGTATAAACACCGTCGCAATAGCTTTTATATTGTGTGCCAGGAGCGGCATATTGTAAGTAATAGATACCCTTGTGTTTGGTCATCCAAGTACCTTCAATCCAAGGGTTTGTATTTTTGGTATTGTCATCCCCGCCCATTTCAAAGCCATGGTTTTCTTTGTCACCTCCAATTAAAGTAACAGGTGTTCCTTTATAATGAAACCGATTATTCCTATCTAGTTCTACCACTTTGGTTGGCTTTTTACTACTACAACCATAAAAGAGGTAGAGCTTTTTGTCATCATCCAAAAACAAACAAGGGTCTATAACGCTACTATCAATTTCCCCAACTTTCTGCCAATTACCTTTAGTGGGTTCTACAGATTTATAAATATTCTTTCCCTCGGAAGCCAAAAAATAAAGGGCATCGTCAATAGCAACTACGGTGGGAGCATAATCTTCCCAAGGCAAGGTTGTATTGGTTAGGAATTTCCAATCTTTTAAATCATCAGAAACCCAATAACCTCCCGATTTTGAGGCAAATAAAAAATATTTATTTTGGAAGCGCACCACCATTGGGTCGGCAGCTTCACGGCGAGAAGGCGTATCTGGACGAAACCGATAACTAATATTAATAGGATTGCAATACGTTGATTGTGCTTTTATTTTATTAACTGATAGAGTACTAAATAGTAGCACACTCCATAATGCAATCCTTATCATATTCTTGTTTTATTTGTATTATTCAGTCACCTTAACTGCACCACCTAAACCGCCTCTACCATTTTCTGCTTCTATCAATACTGTTAAGGTGTGTACATTTTCTCCAACAGGAAAATCTACATTATAGTCAGCATTTTCTTTTACAGTTTTTATTCCAATCAATTTCTTATCCAACCACACTTCAGCATTACCCGTTATACCCTTGAAATATAAATGACCTCCGTGCTTTCTTTGGGACTCATAAGGCTTAAATGTGGTGCGGTACAAAACATATTTTGCTGCTCCAAACTTTTGCAAATTGCCAGGTTTTATTGACGACCATGTATTCATATCATAACTAGCAACCTCCATATTGGGGTCTGGTTTTTCTGTATAAAAAGGTGAAATCTTCCATTTGTCTAAAACCATTGAAGGTCCGCAAACGGCAACACTAGGTATTGGAGTCACCTGATTTACATTGATATGAATTGATGCTATTTTTAAATTACCTGAAGAAGCAGTTAATAAAACATCGCCACTACTTGAAGCTTTACTTTGAATAATTACTTGTGCCAAACCATTGTATAGACTGTATTTGTTACCCTTTTCTGCATCATGGTTGTTGTGGTTACCATTGCCCATGCCAATAATATTTGCAGGGCCATTGATGGAGAATTCTACTGGAATATTAGCAGTTTCAACCGGCCTGCCCTTAGCATCCAAAGCACGTACGGTTACAGGAATGGCATCCAATCCATCACCCGAAAGCATATTCTTGTAAGGGATTAATTCAAGTTTTACGGGTTCACCTGTTGTTTCTACCACAAAATGAGATACTTCTTTGCCTTGCTTATACCCAACGGCTTCCAACTTGCCTGGTTGATAAGGCACTTTAAAAGAATTCATTTCGTATTTATCTACCTTTTGTTCGCCAATTTCTTTGCCGTTTAGCTTCAGTTTAATGGTCTCAGCATTACTCATCACCATCACTTTAATTTCTTTTCCAATGCTATCAATTGGCCAGTTCCAATGAGGAACAACATTAAGAATAGGTTTAGATTCAGGTGTCCATTGGGCTTGGTGAATGTAAAAAGCAGTCTTAGGAAATCCACATACATCCATACATCCAAAAACTGAACTAGCAGAAGGCCATTCAAAAGGTTGTGGTTCGCCACGGTAATCAAAACCAGTCCATACAAAGCAACCTGCAACATAAGGTTTCTCCGCAATTGCTTTCCAACCCACTCGGTGTGTGGTACCCCAACCGGGTTTAATGTCGTCATAAGCGGCTAGTATATGCTTCTTTTTATCGCTAACATATTCACCTCTATTCATCTGACCAGAAACATCTTCCGAACTTGTAATTGGCTTGTTTGGATATTGTTTATGGTAGGTTTCATAACTTCCCTGCTGATAATTGAATCCCACCACATCAACAGCATGCGATACATTAATAGGTGCAAGTTGCCCTCCACTTTGTGCAGCCGTAACGGGGCGAGTAGTATCTAATTGTTTTACTACATTACTCATGCGCCTCACCATTTCGTACCCATTCTCTGTTCCTTGCATAGATTCTTCATTAAAAACACTCCAAAGAATAATGCTCGGATGGTTTCTATCTCTACGCACCATCCACTCTAATTGACGTTGGTATTCGGGCGACACATTAAAGTTTCTATTTTCATCCATTACTAAAATGCCATTTCTATCACATGCATCCAAAAACTCGTTGGAAGGTGGATTGTGTGAGCAACGATGCGCATTTGAACCCATTTCTTTTAGTTTTTTAACTCTAAAATCCCACAAAGCATCGGGTACAGCAACTCCCACACCTGCATGGTCTTGGTGATTGCAAGTTCCCTTTATTTTTACCCATTTATCATTTAGAAAAAAGCCAGAATCTGCTCTAAACTGAATGGTTCTAAAACCACAGGTTGTTAAGAGGGTATCCGCAGGGTTTCCATCCTGTAATAAAATGGTACGCACTTTATATAAAGCAGGGTTTTCTAAGGTCCATAAATCAGGATTCATGGCAAACATTTTTGTTTTACATACTTGTTTACCTAAAGCAGTTATTGTTCCATTGCCTTCTCCCACGGTTATTTCGTTTCCTTTGGCATCCAATAAAGAAGTTTTTATGGTATAATCTGCACCCTTTGCGCTGCTATTTTCTACAGTGGCTTCTACAGGTATTATCCATCCACCATTTGCTTCTTTTAAAGGCTGTGCAAAAATACCATCAGTCATGATGTGTACGGGGGATTGCTTTACCAACCATGTGTGCCTATAAATGCCTGCTCCCTCATACCACCATCCTTCTTGCGTTACTGCATCTACTCGGATGGCAATATTGTTTACTTCATCACCATATTTTGCCATCGAAGTAATGTCGATATATGATGAAGTGTAGCCACAAAAGTTGCGGTGCATGATAGTGCCGTTTACCCAAATAGTACAGTTAGTGGCAATACCATCAAACTGCAACTCAATGTGTTTGCCTTTATCTTTTGCGTCTAGTTTAAAGTTGCGGCGATACCACCCAAAACCTCTTTTTCTATATCCTTGTGTAGGGTTTTCGGTACTGTCATAAGCTGATTCCACGGCCCAATCGTGTGGAAGGTTTAGCAATCGCCATTGTGTATCATCAAAATCAGGATCGGCTGCACCCCAAGCCTTACCTGCTTTAGCGTTTGTGTAACTCATGCCCTGACCTCTAATGATTGGAAATGGAATGTCGCCCAAATAAAAACGCCAACCATTGTCTAATGATAGTCGCTCATGGGGAGCATAAATAGGGGAAACTTTTTCTTGTGAATAACTAAAGATTGCAATAAGCGAGCAAGCAATGAATGCGATAAAGTATTTTTTCATTAAGCAAATTTTGATGTTGACGCAAATGTGGGGATAAAGTTTATAATGGGACATTAAATAATTGAATCATAGCAGAAAAGAACTTTTAATAAACCAAATCTTTTTATGATTGTAATCAAGAAAAAATTAATAAACATGCGCAACTACTACTTAGTTATCCTCTTATTTGCCTCCCTAAAAGTTTCTGCACAAGTATCGGTATCGAGAGAACAAATAGTATTTTCAGAAAAGATGTTAGATCTTTCTTTTTCCGATGCAAAGCGCGATTCTATGTTAAGTATATTGGCCGATAAGGTTAAAACTTACCAGTACATTCATTCTAAAAATCTATCAAATGAAGTTGCTTTTCCACTTTGGTACAACCCGGTGTTGCCCAATATTAAACTTCCTGCCAAGCAGTTGCCAGTAACTTTTTCTATTCCCAATCATATAAGAT
>Ga0007836_1000266_pt1 | contig 12287 bp, 8 predicted proteins | sample CryBogCBE23Oct07_FD_71205 | JGI IMG/M metagenome (GOLD analysis project Ga0007836, IMG submission 71205) | Freshwater microbial communities from Crystal Bog, Wisconsin, USA - CBE23Oct07 | ecosystem: Environmental > Aquatic > Freshwater > Lake | place: Crystal Bog, Wisconsin, USA | collected...
GTCATTTCGAGGCACGAGAAATCTAACCAGAGGCAGTAAACAAATTTGAAAATGCCTTTCTTTTATTCAGAATGAGATTTCTCGTGCCTTACAATGACGTTATCGGGTGGCAAATTCAATCCCCGAGCCGTCAATGGTGCAAACACGAAGGATTTATACAATCCCCGAGCCGTCATTGGTACAAATACTATTTTTAGTTATTGCAGCCAAAAAGTTTTAGTATTAAATACACAACTATTGTTTAAGAACAAAAATGATGGATGAAAAGAAAAACGGCTATTTGTTGAGATAAATACGAATTCTAAAAAAAATCTCAATCACACTTCAATTATTTAGTAATGATTGTATTAAAGAAATATTAATGAGCAAAATTATACCCCCAAAATTTAGAAGTGTATAGATGAAATTGTTAATTTAAATTTACTTTTTAGTTGCTTCATTCAAATATCTATCTAATGCCGAAACCATACTTGGCGCTAACGGCATAGGGGCTTTAATAGCTATCTTTAAACCCGCCTCTGATACTGCTTTAGTAGTATTCTCACCAAAAGCACCAATTAATGTTCCATTTTGTTGATATGAAGGAAAACTATCGATTAAACTTTTAACTCCACTTGGCGTAAAAAGACAAATTACATCAAAGTTTGTTTCAGATAAAATGGGTTGTACATCATTGCTAACACTTCTGTACATGTAGGCAAGTTTAAAATCGCATTTGTGGTTCTTAAGCCAACCTACTATTTCACTGTCTTGTTGGTTTTCACTACACACATACAAAAAAGATTCGTTTTCTTTATGTTTATTAATCACATCAAACAAGCTCTTGTTGTTACCGCCGGCGCCAAAAAAAACTTTTCTTTTTCTATACAAAATAAACTTCTGTAAATACAATGCTACTGCTTCGGTAATGCAGAAGTACTTCATTTCCTGATCTATCGATCTTTTCATTTCCTCATTCATCCTAAAGAAATGGTCAATAGCATTTCTACTCGTAAAAATGATTGCCGTATATTTTGCTAAATCTACCTTTTGCTTTCTAAATTCTTTGGTAGAAATTCCTTCAATCTTAATAAAGGGGTAAAAAGATAACTCAACACTATATTTACGCTCAAGCTCAAAATAGGGTGATTTATCACTTTCTGGCTTTGCTTGAGAAATTAATATTCTTATCGGACTTTTGTTAGTTATGGAATCTTGTTCTTCTTGCTTAACCATGCTTGTTATGTAATATTTTGCAAAATTATATGCTACCTGGTATTATCCTAAACAATGCCTTCTCTATTAAAAGTAAAGGCAATATTTCGAGAGCGCAAAAGTATAGAAAAAAATGAAAGGCATTTACTTTAAGCTTACTACTTAAGGAGCTAACCACTACTATTAATCGATAGATGAAAACAAATCCTATGATGAAATAAGAAATCATCTGTACTACAACCCCAATTTCATTACCATTAAATGCCAATAAAAACAAAAGGGGGAGTAATACAATGGATACTATTTTATTACTGTGAAACACAATAAAAATATAAGAATCTAATTCTTCTTTTGCATTAAATGCCCATCCTAAAAAGGACAAAAAAAGGTATTTAAATAAATAAATAATAATAAAAGCTAAGGATGAATAGAGAAATACAATCAAAAAATTAGAAATCATGATGCCTTTTATCTCAAAAAGTAAATCAATGTATAATCCTAGGGTTAAAACAAAGCAAGTGTTTAGCAAAAGAGAGGAGAGCTTATTATTAGTTAGTTGATCAATAGACTGGTGTTTTCTGTAAGAAGTTTGAAAGAACAACGAAAACATATTAGCAAAATATTTAGGAAATATTGCTTTTGTAAAGCCTAATAAGGCAACAATACCCACTAATATAAAAAAAGCAACTTCTTTACCTTGTGGTTTTCTTTCTTGTTCTAATAAGGGTATTGAGGGTAAATTTATGGGTATATAAGCCCCTCCAAAAACGGAGGAATAGGTTGTTGTGTCTTTGGGCATTAAAGATGCTTTAATGACTGATTTTCTTATGGAATCAGTTTTTATAGAATCTTTTTTCTTTTGAGACATCAACAAGGAATCTTTTAAAAATATAGAATCCATCGCCAATTTTAAGGTAGTATCTTTTATAACTGTACTATCCTTTTTGTGCCAATTACTTTTAATAAAAGAAGAGTCCTTTTTATAGCTGCTATCTTTCTTAGTTACAATTCGGTGTATTGGTTTAATCTTTTTTACAATGGTTGATTCTTGCCTTATTAATGTATCGTTTTGTGCATACAAAATTGTATTAGCTAATAGGAGAAGTACAATAAAGTAGATTTTTGTAAAACGATACATCGCGGCAAAAATAAGCGTTTAGATTCTTACGATGGGTTTATGTTCTAATTAAAAAATACTTACAAAACCAATGTGTATTTTAGTTTCTTTTAAATTAAAGGGTAAGTTATTACTCTTTCCTGCTGCCAAGCTTACATTAATAATACCTTGTTTTGCTTGAAATGCTAAACCCAACCCACTTCCCAAGTAAGTATTACTAGATACATTAATTGAATTATATACATAACCAATATCGGTAAAAGCATTAAAATAGGAATTCTGTCCTAGTAAATACCTGTATTCTAGGGTAATAACCCCAAACTTATCACCCAAAATACTTTCTTCATTAAATCCCCTTAACAATTTATAACCACCCAACTGAAAAATTTCGTTTCTAAAATAACTAGCACTATACATTAATCCCCCGGTAAAGGACGATTTTAAAACCGATTGTTTACCTAAGCCAAAATACTTTGCCAACATCCCTTTTACTGTTACTTGATAGCTATTTAATTGAATAGTATCGTACAATTTCTTATAATTAAAACCAGTATCCTTCAGGTTCAGCACCGTATTGTTTTTCTTAATCTGCTTACTTCCTGCCCCAATAGTTACTGAATACTCGTGCCCATGTAATGGATTTGGTTTGTAATTGGTACCATCCACCACATAATCTATTACCAAACTAACATGTTTTACATCTGCTAGGCTAGGTAATTTTTTTGATAAGATGATAGAAGCAGTATCCACAGAAATAAGGTGGGTAGAAAATGTTTGTAAGGATACCTTGCCAACTTGTTTTGGGGTTGCTAAATATTGTATGCCTATGCTGCTTGTTATATTTAAGTAGGAAGAGTCTTTTTTAAATAAATCAAAGGCAAAGTCTATCCCATATAGTGAATTAAACAAGTAAGGTTTTTGATAAATAATGTTTAACCTAGGGGAGGAAGCCTGCAATTGTTGCCAGTTTATACCAATAGTCTCTCCTGAAGCAAAAGCATTTTTAAGGTTAATGTTTGCCTCACCCGTAAACAATAGTTGGTTTCCTGTTTGTGTATTAGCAGGTAAAAACCCCGCAATTACATTTAATTGGTTACTCTTTTTTGGTTTTAGATAAAGGTTTAATAAGTAACTATTAGAAAGCATAACCAACTCCCAAGGCTGACTTTGCTCTAAATAAGGCAGTTGTAATAGCAACTGGTTAATGTTATTTAGCTGGGTTATATTAAATAAACTGCCAGGCAAAAAGCCCAAATAATGATATAAAAACTGCTTGCTAATTTTAGTAGTGCCCAATACTCGTATACTATCTAGGGTATACACAACGCCATTATTTATAGATAGTCTTGCATGTATTAAGTTTTGTTTAAACTGCACACTATCTAACTGTATAGAAGCAAATGGATAACCATTAGCAAGATGATACGCCAATAATTTGTCTTCAAGGGTTGAAACTTGTTGTGGGTTAACCACTTTTTGGTGCAAACTGTTTTCTTTAAAACCTACTTGCTGCAAGGTTAATTTATCTTTTTCTTGAACTTGAATTTTACCCCATATATATTTTTTTCCTACAAATAAAAAGATGTTCGTCGTGTCTTTTTGGTAAGAGATACTATCAATAGAAGCAGAAATATATCCCGATTTATGCAATTGATCGGGCAATTGCTTAAGGTATTGTACGCACAAAATGGGACTGTTAAAAGAGGTTTTAAGGTGAAGAGTATCTGTAATAAAAGCCGATGAAACATCAACAGGGTTTATAGTAAGATGTACCAGTTGCGCCTTAAATAGTGAAGGAAGTAAGAGAAAGAAAGTAATTAATAATGGGCGTGTACGCATGATGAGTGGCACAATTTTACACCAATTTTAAATGAAGTAACGTAATAAAGCGGATCGTGGTATATAAAAGTATTTATTTAACTAATGGATAGGTATACTATGTCGTAACCCTTTTTCCGCAGGTTGTTGATAAGATCGTCTAAGTTTTAATTTCATCCCAACCTATAAGTTACCCTTCTTTAGCCGAATTGGATGCTACTGTTGCTGAAACTAATTTTAGTTTGAATATCACCATCTTTTGGAACCCACCCTTATTTTCATCTCATTAAGTTTTAAAAAACTCTACTTAATGCTCATCCTTACAGCAGTTCCTTAACTAAACAGCAATGAGAAAATTAACTGAAAAACTTGTATTAATGGTGTTTTCAATCCAACAAATATTTTATTAGTTTATATCTCTTAAAGTTCTATTGCTATGCCGCCTTCTAGTAATAACGGAATGGAATTGTAGCCTCTAACATCAAAAAAAGTGGTGTTAAATAGGTTTTGTGCACTAGTGTAAGCTGCAACGTGTTTATTAAATTGATAGGATGCGTAACCACAAAAATAAATGTAGCTAGGCATCAATACATCTTGGTATCCATAATATACATTGTAAAAGCTACCAGAAAAACGTGCATTAATGCCTAACTGTAAGTGGTTATTATTGTATTTTAGCTGCAGGTTGGCTACGTGCTTTGGCCTGTTTACCAAATAAGGATAGGTAGTTGTATCCATAAAATTGGTTCTATTATTTGTAGTTTCCTTTCCACTCAACAAAGTATAATTTCCATTGATAGCAATTAAAGGCGTAATGGGTAAATCAAAAGAGTATTCTACCCCCAAGACCTTGATACTACCAAAGTTTTCGTACAAATTAACGTTGTCATTATAGCTAATTAATTGGTCGTTTGGTTTATAATACCCTTCTAGTCTACTAACAAAGTTTTTAATATTTGCCGTAATGCCTACCCTATAACACAATGTTTTTTCGGGAGCTAAGTTTACATTTCCATATCCATTATCATACAACTGATAGTTGGAAGGCGATTTAATGGCAGTTGAAACAGAAGCAAAAGATTTAAATGTTTTATTAACCCTATAATAACCATCAATACTTAATACTTGCGTATTGCCATAAGCCGAATGTTTAATGGTTCTACCCCCTGCATTTAAAACCAAGCAACTATCCTTTGTTTTGTAAGAAAGATAACCGTAAAGACTATACTGATGGGTATTGGCATAAGGAATAAAGTTTGTACCTGCCGCACTATCAAAAGAATAATATTTTAAATGCCCAAACTTATAGTTCACCCCTAGTAATAAAGTAAAATGTTGGGTAAGTTTATTGGTTACAAAAATGTCGGCTGTATGTAAAGTACCTCCATAATGTTCATGATTGGTACTACTAAAATAGTAACCCCTTAAGTTATTGGCATATTGGTAGTTGCCAACTATCAACCACTTATTACTTTTATAATCAAACCCTGCCCCCGTAGTTACTATACGGTTATTATAGTACAGGTATTTATCATCTATAAAATCGTCTGCATCGCTAAGGGTTTTATAGCTGCTGTATAAACAACGCGCATTAATGGTTAATTTGCTGTTGATGTTATAAGCTACATTAGTTTTTAAGATATTACCCCAATAGTCATCCTTATCAAAATTGTTTGTTGCAGTACTATCGTGTGCATACGAAAATCCTTGGGTTGTAATTTTAGTATACCCCATATCATACTTTATTCTTTTATTATTACCCCAAATATTTACGCTGCTTTTAAAGGTGTTTTGGTTGCCTACATTTTGTGAAGCCTCCATGTTTAATAGTTTATTATTGTTCTTTTTTAGGGTTATGATGTTTATAACACCCGCAAAAGCGCCCTCGCCAAAAAGGGTTGATTGTGCACCGCGATAAATATTAATTTCTTCAATTTCATTAAGCGATATAAAGTTTAAGTCAAAGTACTCTCCAATAGTCGATGGGTCGCTAACAGGTATGCCATCTAGCAATATCAAAACCCTGCCCGACAAAACCCCTTCCATATAGATACCCATTAAACTACCTATTGGCTGTAAGGCCCCACTAATAACCATACCTGCTTGCTCAGTTAATAGTTGACCAACCGTTTTGCCATAGCTCGTTTTTATCATTTTAGTGGAGAGGGTTGTCATTAAAAGCCCACCCATCATTTGTTTGGGTACAAGGTTGGTGGTAGTATCGGTGGCGGCAAAGCAGTTAACTAAAAGTAAGGTAGCTATTAACAACCCCATTAACCTTGGTGTAATCATTGTAACTTTTTTAATGGGATGTAAAAGTAATACCCCTTGGGCTAGGTAGATTCTTTTTGTAAGCACAATGCTGTTTAGGTGGGGGTTTAGTGGTTGCAGGTTGCTGGTTACGGGTTGTTGGTTACAGGTTGCAGGTTGCGGGTTACAGGTTACAGGTTACAGGTTGTTGGTTACAGGTTCCAATTAAAGGACACCATATAGGGAATCTGGGACGCCTTATGCTGAATAAAATAAAACCATATATTCGTTATTAAATGAAGATAGTAATGGGTTTGTGCCGTTATTTAAAAATTAGATGTTGATAATAAATATGCGTCAATTAAAGAGTTGCACGTTTAGAAGGATTTAAAACAGTTTTAAATATGAGAAAAGCATTTCTACTAATTCTAATTTTATTATTTTCTGAATCAGTATTTTCACAGCCCCTAAGTCTTGAAGAAACCAAACTTTATGAGATTTTAATGCAATACAGAGCTGAAAAAGGACTTACTAAAATTCCATTATCTAGCTCTTTGACTTTTGTTGCACAAACACATGCTAAAGATTTAGTGATAAATAAACCTGATAATGATATTTGTAATGCACATAGTTGGTCTTCAAAGGGAAATTGGACTCCAGTTTGTTATACACCAGACCATGCTCAAGCAAAACTTATGTGGTCAAAACCAAAGGAGTTAACAAGTTATAAAGCAGATGGTTTTGAGATAGCCTGTGGTTCTAATGTTTGCTGTACTGACTTTGTTATGACAGCTGAATATGCTTTAAAATCTTGGAAAATGAGTAAAGGGCATAATGCCGTGATTGTTAATGAAGGACCATGGAGTACATTAAATTGGAAAGCAATCGGAATTGGAATTCAAAATGGGTTTGCTGTAGTTTGGTTTGGAGAAGAACTAGATAATAAATAAAACCAGCAGCCATTATTAGGTTTGGCATTATTGGGACGTTATAAATTTGGCAGAGAATAAAATAGTATCAATATTGCAATCATTGGGCTTTGGTTATGGGCAGACGGAATGCTAATTCCTAACAATCGCCAAGTCTTTTTCGCTAGCGGCTACTTTTTGACAAACCTTAAAATGAGTAATACTAATAATGATATTGACAAAAAACAACGACAAAAACATTACTTCATGAGAGTTTATGTTTTTCCTGTTCTTTCAGTTCTTTTTTTTTGTTTGGTCATTTATTTACTGACAAACTATTTGAATCTAAACAGTACCGACAAAGAATTAGGGTATATTATTTCTATCGTCATTGGATTAATAGTTTGGTTTAAAAATAAAATTAAATGGTTGCCCTTGCCAGATGGAACGCACTACAATGTTACTACTCACGAGAAAGACACAAAACTAAAGTTGAAGAGCGCTTCTTGTATAAATGAGCCCTCTGAGTATGAAGCAATTTTTAAAAATTCAAAAGTCGAAAGCGGGGTAACTTTTATAATTGGAATAGTTACTGCGTGTTTTGGTCTTAATTTAATTCCAAAACCAAGTTTATTTTTACCATTATTAGTAATTGCTGGAGGTGTGTTTCTTTTAGTGGACGGGTTGAAAAAACTTTTTGACACTAATGCAAAACTTAAATTATCTAAGCAAGGCATTTGGACATTAAAACTTGGTTTTCATAATTGGACATCAATCAAAGATGTACGTATTATTAAAGAATCAGATTGTCGTACCAAACAAACTTATCTTGAAATTTTTTTAATGAATGGAGAATTTAAAGGCATTGACTATCCTGATGAAAGACTTTCACTTTTCGGCATTAAAGACAGCGATAAAATAGAAAGCTTAATAAAGGAATTAAAGCATAAATAGAGATTTACACTATAAGCAGCAGCTAACATCTAGGTTTTCCTTACGCCCTAATGTCATGCAATGAAAACCCTGTTGAACGAAACCTATGGTAGCCCTTCTTTCCTTTATTATTATTGAGTTGTCGTTGGCATTACGCACCTAATAATACTTAAAATTTGAGCAAGAATTAAGCAATGGTACAAGAATTAAGCAATTGTCCCTCGACAGTCCCTTCTTATCAAGCTCTTCCCAAAAACTTATTCGTTAAAAGAAATTCATCATCGTTTAAGTTTCAAAGTCAAATGATTATTCTAATGATGAGGATATTATTAAAATAATTGTTAGTTGAACTTTTATTATAAGCTAATAAGAAAGCCACTACTCAGATGGAAACAATACCTTTTTTATGTTTTATTTAGAATAAATAAACATCAATTAACTTGGATGCCATTAATAGTATTAACCAAGTTTAAGCAATAGGCTTGTTTTTAGAATATCCTTTGTAATAAAAACATGTGTTTGAACATATTTTAAAATTAAAACAGTAATTGTTTATGTAGGGAAAGTATAAGTAAAAATACTGCTAGTATTTTAAAGAAGTGGAAGTGGAGGGGAGGCTTCTCAGAACTGTATTAAACTATCCTCCAAAGAAGTTAATGCCCCAACTTATTTATTCCGTATGTAAACAATTAAATGATGTAGAGATAATGTTTGATGCCGGCAAATTCTTTTGTGCAAACAAAACATCTATGCAGTACAAAGATTATCTTTAACGCAAGTGAATAGTTTAATTATAAATTGAATCAGTTAAATATTAAAAATAGCAACACGCCATTTTAAGTGAATACATAAAAACTACCTAATAAGAAAGGACTTAGGTTTTAATATAGGCCTTGTTTATTTTATCAAGTTTAGGAAACATACTTTTAAATTTAGTGCGGTTACTATACATCGTATCTAATGCATCCATTGTTTTTCCGCTGTAACCACCATAAAGAGCGTCCACTACATTCATTCCTTTTATTACTTTTCCAAACGTGGGAAACCCGTGTACGTTATTTTGATTGGTGGTATCTAATCTAAAATTATCTTTAAGATTTATAAACAAATCAAAGCTGCGGGTGTCTTTCCCATCTCGAGCAAAGCTGATTGTACCCCTTTTGTTGCCTTCTATAACAGGTTCATCGGGTACTTTTATTGCATTCCAATTATTATTAATGAGGGTATCGCTATTGCCAAACTGAACAACAAAATTGGGAACTACCCTGTAAAAGAAAGCATTATTTAAATAGTGATGTTTTAGTAATTGGTAAAACCTATCTACCCCCAAAGGACTAGCTTTTCTATTAACTTCTACCTCAAAGCTACCTTTTGAAGTTATAAATTTTGCTGTAAAGGTCTCAGGTGCTTTCTCTTGAGTCCAGCTTTTTGAAAAGTAGTGTTTATTGCAACTCATTAATAGCAAAAGCGCAAATACAAAAAGGGGGTATTTTAATGAGAGAGTGTTTTTTATCATAAACGCAAAATAGCAATTTTAATTAGTGTTTAATGATTAGTTGTTTAAAAAGTGGTTTAGATCTATAAATATTTTCCATTTTTCCAACTGCTAAACAAAGGTGTTAGAATCATATTGCTAGTCTACATCCTTTCTGTTTATCCTTTACTTAAAGCAATCAGCTCCTGCACCATAGTTTTTCGCACGTTAAATGGTCACCATTATCATCATACAACAATATATATTTCATCTGCTATTAACTGAATGATAGTAAATAGATACTAACATCCAATTCAAAGTGATTAAATTATGCTTTTGCAGAAATAACTTTTTGATGTGTAATTATTAGGCAATGTCATTAAGTTAAAGAACGGCTGTCAGGTTGAGCTTGTCGAAACCGGGATAATGCAAGGTACATACCCTCTTTGAACGCCTTCGACAGGTTCAGTCTGACACCCTTATTTTCGATTAAAATCCTTAACTTAATGACATTGAATTATTAGGGGGATAATGTATAAAAAACACAATTTAATAAAAATGATAATTAAAGTAAATGTGCGCTGCATAAGTAATCTACATTATAAGCCTTTTATTCAATTTATTTTGGTATAGCGTGTTGTCAATATTTATTTCAGGTATTTCCGAATCCCCATTATGGGTTTTTCAACAAAATTGTATAGATAAGTAGATACAATAAATGTAACCAAGAAAAAAAGAAAAAAATTAATGCTTTTTAAATCGCTACTGTTCTTAAAAAATATAGAGTCTAAAAAAGGAATTATAAATGATTGAACCAATGTAAGGTTTGTAAGATATAGAGAGTACGAGATAAGACTTATATAAGTAATTAGGTTATAAAAAAATCCGGATCCTCTTTTATACTCACTAAAAAAAGGTAATAAACATAATGTAAATAATCCATTTGTGGCTAAGTAGAAAACAAAGTAATACATACTCCCCCCTAGATTTAATTGGCAATATTTATTAACGATCAGACCCATACTTCCAAAAATGAGAAGTGGAATTTTGTATAAAACCCATTTGCTTTTGCAGAATCTACTTAGATATGCACCTATTACACCATACATCAAACTGTCGAGTCTTGTAATGACTTGCATCCTAAAATGCATTTCAAAATCTCTAGAAATTTCGGGTGTAGAGATATATCTATAGTATCTGAAAAATATTGAAAAAATGATTATTAATAAACATATAGTAGAGATAGATTTCTTTAGATTTAATTTTATAAAATTCATTAGTAAAAAAATCAATAATGGTACTGATAAATAAAACCATTCTTCTACGCTCAAACTCCATCCTTCAATAAAGTATCCGGGTGGTGGTGTATTAAAGTTTTGAAAAAAGAAATAAAATTTCCTTAAGGTTGGCATTGTTCCATTATTAGCGGCATGTAAGTATAACAAATAGACTACACTAAAGACTAAAAAATAATTAGGAATTGTTCTTAGCCATCGCTTAATCCAAAAATATATAAGTACTTTAATACTTGTTCCTTCTTTTTCAACTGTTTTAATTAGAATACCTCCAATCAAAAAGCCACTTAGGACAAAAAATAAAGAAACTCCATCCAAACTAACCAAGTTTATAATTGATACAATTGTTGGTGGTAAAAAATAAATACTATGAGTAACAATTACAATAGATATCGCAAATGCCCTCATTATATCTAATCCAAAAATTCGGTTATTATCAATTTCTACTGTTAATCCAGTAAATTGAAATAATTTCTTTAAATACACCTTTAATTATGATTATTATTAATTAATTAAATAAAGCGAGACATAAAAAACAGCACTATACCTTTTTAGTGACACAAATTAACACCATCCTTACCATCCCTAATAAACAATTTTAATTATTAAGGGTATTAACTCTTAATAATTAGTTTTTTACAACTAATTATTAAATGTCGTTTAGCTAAAAAAGCATCATTTTAATAAATTGCGGCTTATTAATTTAAGCATAGACTTTCAACGCTACAATTCCCATTTCGAGGAGTGACCAAAGTGCGTGGGTGCTATCTTTTTTGTTTTCAACTAAACTTGCAGTTTGAAAGAATTGGTAGTAACAAAAAATGTCTTCAAGATTTTAAGCGTCTAAGAACGGGATTTTGATAAGTATTCCAAAATGCCAATAATTCAATTTCATTTTTTCTTAATTTAAACCTACAAATCAATGCAACCCTTTTATGTACTAATGTACAATGAATATTGGGGTATTTAGTATTACTTGTACATAAAATTAAAGGTTGATATGAAAGATTAAATATTTTTTCATCGGTTAAAGAGACAAAGTGTTTGTTTTAAACAACATGGCAAGTGATAAATATGGATTCAATGTCATTAAGTTAAAGATCATGACCGGAAATCAGGGTGTTAGCCTTAGCCTATCGAGCGCGGGATAAGATTGGGAGAACCTTAGTTTTACCCGGTTTCAGCTAGCTCAACCTGACAGCCGTTCCATAACTTAATGACATTAGACCTCTTCGGAAATTGAATTTGCCACCCGATAACGTCAATTCGAGGCACGAGAAATCTCATTCTGAATAAAA
>Ga0007836_1000269_pt1 | contig 12180 bp, 6 predicted proteins | sample CryBogCBE23Oct07_FD_71205 | JGI IMG/M metagenome (GOLD analysis project Ga0007836, IMG submission 71205) | Freshwater microbial communities from Crystal Bog, Wisconsin, USA - CBE23Oct07 | ecosystem: Environmental > Aquatic > Freshwater > Lake | place: Crystal Bog, Wisconsin, USA | collected...
AATCTAACCAGAGGCAGTAAACAAATTTGAAAATGCCTTTCTTTTATTCAGAATGAGATTTCTCGTGCCTCGAAATGACGTTATCGGGTGGCAAATTCAATTTCCGAAGAGGTCTATTAATGAAATTGAACATCTGCTGGGCTATTGATCATTTTTACTTTGTATGTCATACCATTCGGGACTTACACCTTAACTGTGTTTTTATCTATCCTACTAATATTTAGTGCCTACGGCACTTGACCCTGTTTGTTTTAACCCTTGGTTCGCATTTATAAGTAGCACTTATAAACTATCAATTACCATCATGAACAAAAAAATCCCAGTTAACATCGTAACTGGGATTCATCTCTAAAACCTTAAAAGCCTGATTTGCGTAAATGGAGTGACTTGCTTCTCGTAATAAGTACCTTTTTAATTAATCCTTATTGTAAATTACGCATATTCACCACTCATCACTCACTTAAATATCGGTTGCTTCGCCATAAGCTACAGCGGTTGCTTCTTTAAAGCCTTCACTCATAGTTGGGTGTGGGTGAACAGCATTTAAAATTTCGTGTGCGGTAGTTTCAAGCTTTCTTGCAGTAACTACCTCCGCAATCATTTCGGTTACATTGGTACCAATCATGTGTGTACCTAATAACTCACCATATTTAGCATCGTATATAACTTTTACAAAACCATCTGTATTGCCAGATGCACTTGCTTTACCACTAGCTATAAATGGAAATTTACCTACTTTAATTTCATAACCCGCTTCTTTTGCCGCTTTTTCTGTTAAACCAACGCTAGCAATTTCTGGCGTACAATAAGTACAACCTGGAATGTTGTTGTAATCAATTGCTTCGGGTAAATGACTCAATTTCTTTTCGTTATACCCAATAAACTCAGCAGCATTAATACCTTCTTTGCTAGCTACGTGTGCCAACGCTTGGCCCGGAGTAGCATCGCCAATTGCTAATATACCCGCAACACTTGTTTGGCCATATTTATCTACTACTATTTTACCTTTCTCGGTTTTAATGCCCATTTCTTCTAGGCCAATATTTTCTATATTAGCCACCACACCTACAGCACTCAAAACAATATCAGCTTCTAGTGTAGTGTACGAACCATCTTGTAGTTTTACTTTAGCTTGTACGCCTGAAGCTGTTAATGCAACACTTTCTACAGATGCGTTCGTCATTATATTAATACCTTGTTTCTTGTAGCTTTTTTCTAGTTCTTTGCTAATATCTTCATCTTCTACAGGAACAATACGTGGCATGAACTCAACAATAGTAACTTTTGTACCCATGCTATTGTAGAAATAAGCAAACTCTACACCTATTGCACCACTACCTACAATTATCATACTATTAGGCTGTGTAGGCAATACCATTGCTTCGCGATAGCCTATTATTTTCTTGCCATCAATAGGTAAGTTTGGTAATTGACGGCCACGCCCACCTGTTGCTATAACTATATATTTACCTTCTACGATAGATTTACTTCCATCGGCAGCAATAACTTCTACTTGTCCTTTTGCTTTTATCTTGCCATAACCCATAATCACATCAATCTTGTTCTTGCGCATCAAGAATTGAACACCCTTACTCATCTTATCGGCTACACCACGACTACGTTTAACTACTCCTTCAAAATTGTGTTGGATGCCTGTAGCTTCAATACCATAATCGGAAGCGTGTTTTAAATACTCATACACTTGCGCACTCTTTAAAAGCGCCTTAGTAGGTATACAGCCCCAGTTAAGACAAACGCCTCCTAAACTTTCTTTTTCAATGATTGCCACTTTAAAGCCAAGTTGTGAAGCACGAATAGCAGCAGGATAACCTCCTGGACCACTTCCTAAAACAATTACATCGTAAGCCATAATATTTATTATAAAATTTGAAATTGAGTAGAGTAATGAATACCCATCTACTATACTGTTGTTATTTGGGCGAAAATAGCTGCTAATAAGCAAACAACAAAGTATGTTTATAATACAAACACATTCTTATTGATTATTCATGTTAATCAAGGGTTTAAAGTACCCTTAGAAGCTTCCACCACCTTATATTATTCCCTTATTCGTGTTATGCTAAGCTCCATAAGGGTTTAAATATGAATAGACCTCTTCGGAAATTGAAACTAGCTATATTTTCAGGTATCAGGTGTAACGTAAATCGTCATTTCGAGGCACGAGAAATCTAACCAGCAGCAGTAAACAAATTTGAAAATGCCTTTCTTTTATTCAGAATGAGATTTCTCGTGCCTTACAATGACGTTATCGGGTGGCAAATTCAATTTCCGAAGAGGTCTAATAAATTAAGAAAGCCACCTCATTTAAAAAAAGGTGGCTTTCCTATCAAAATATATAACAATAAAGTAAAAAAAGGAGATTACAACTATTAGCTATCAAGCCTAGTGTTTATTTTATTCTTTCCCTTTATTTTATAAAATTGTCAGCACGGATTACCAAATTTTAATTCTGTCCTTTTCAGCCTTAAACATCTTATCGCCTTCTTGTACATTAAAGGCTTTATAAAATGGGGTAAAGTTTGATAGCGGCCCCAATACACGCCACATTGCTGGGGAATGTGGATCGGTATTTATAAGCTGACGGGTTGTTTCATCTTTTTGTTTGTTTCTCCAAACTTGAGCAAAGGATATAAAATAGCGTTGATCGGGTGTAAAGCCATCTATTTTTATATTACTCTTTCCTTGCTTCGTCATTTTAAAGGCATCATATGAAATGGCTAGTCCCCCATTATCCGCCATGTTTTCTCCTGTAGTTAAGGCACCATTTACATGAATGGTATCCAATACTGTGTACCCACTATATTGCTCTATTACTTTTTTGCTTCTAGCTACAAACTGAGAACTATCTGTTGTTGCCCACCAATTTTTTAAATTTCCATCCTTATCATATTGCGCTCCTTGATCGTCGAAACCATGCGTCATTTCATGCCCTATTACCAAACCAATACCACCGTAGTTAATTGCATCATCTGCATTAGGATCAAAAAATGGAAACTGTAAAATTCCCGCAGGAAAAACAATCTCATTAAAACTAGGATTATAGTAGGCATTAATTGTTGGCGGCGTCATACCCCATTCTGTTTTATCTACGGGTTTACCTACTTTATTAATGGAGAAATTATACTCATTTTCACTACAAGCCTGTAAATTTTCAAAATATTTATTCCTTTCAATGTTAACGTTATCATAGTTGCGCCATTTATCAGGATATCCTATCTTTTTTAAGAATGAATGTAACTTGGCTTTTGCTTTAGTTTTGGTACTATCACTCATCCAATCTACTTTATTTATTCGTTGTTCAAAAGCAATGCTAAGGTTGTTAACCAACTCTTTCATCCTGCTTTTAGCTTCTTGCGTAAAATACTTTTTTACATATAATTGTCCTAACGCGTCTCCTAAATTACCATCTGTAGAACGATAGATTCTTTCCCAACGAGGCTTTATTTTTTGTTGACCGCTTAGTGTTTTTTGGTATTCAAAGGAAGCGTTTACAAAACTGCTACTTAAAGCAGCGGAGGCGCCTTTTAAAACATCTGCCTTTAAATATAATTTCCAAGTATCAATAGAAGTAGATTGTAATAAACCGTTTATCTTGGTATAAAATGCAGGTTGATTCACGTTTATAGAATCAACTTTTACGCGCATCGTGTTTAAAACAGATACCCAGTTAAATATAGGCATAAGCTTTTGCAGATCGGTTACCGACATTTTATTGTAATTACTCTTTGGATCCCTACGCTCAACCCTTGTTTTGTGACTTGTTGCAATTTCTTTTTCCAAATCATAAATAATTTCAGTATGCTTAACCGCATCCACCGAATCGGTGCCCGTAAGTACAAATAACTTCTGCAATCTTTTTTTGTATGCCTTTTGTATGGCTAAAGTGGCAGCATCTGTTTTAAAGTAATAATCTCTATCTGGCAATCCTATTCCAGATTGAGCAAAACAAAGAATATTAACACTGCTATTTTTCTCATCAGCGGCAACGTAAGGGGCGTATAAAAAATCGTTACCCTTTGTTTGCTGTGTAGCGATAAAAGAAACTAAATCATTTACACTGCTGATGGCATCTATTTCTTTTAGAATAGGTATTATGGGGTCGTATCCACGCTTTTCTATGGTAATAGAATCCATGCCTGATGCATAAAAATCACCTACCTTTTGCTCAATGCTTCCTACAGGTTGGCCCTCTTTTGAAACTTCCTTCAAAATGCTTTTTACATGTTCTTTTGTTACGTTATAGACATCTAAAAAAGATCCTATTCTTGTTTCAGTTGCGGGTATCGGGGTGTTTTTAATCCAACTGCCATTTACATACAAATAAAAATTGTTGCCTGGTTTTATGGTTGTATCAAAGTTTGAAGCTTCAATAAACTTTTGTCGTTTTTCCGATTGTTGAGCCAAAGCTACCGTGCCGGTAGTTAAAAAAAAGGCAGCTAGTAACAGTTTACTTCTATTAATCATTGTTATTATTTTTTTTGTGTATCCCAAATTACGCAATAGACTTGTTACTTATGTGTAAAGTTCAATAAAGACAAGTGTTTGCGCCTATTTTTTCATTGCAAGTATAATATTTTATATTGAAAAGGAATAAATAATGCAAATGCCTCTATTTAAAGTAGTTGAGCATTATTATAGCGCACTTTTGAATAATCTATATTTAATTACCAGATTTTAATTCTGTCCTTTTCAGCCTTAAACATTTTGTCGCCTTCTTTTACATTAAATGCCGTGTAGAAAGGAGTAAAGTTTGATAAAGGGCCTAACACACGCCAAACTTCCGGAGAATGAGGATCGGTATTAATGCGTTGACGCATAATTTCATCTTTATCCTTACTGCGCCATATTTGGGCAAAGGAAATAAAGAAACGTTGCTCGGGTGTAAAGCCATCAATAGGTGTATTGTCCTTACCTTGTTTTGTCATCTTAAAGGCATCATAAGCAATTGCTAATCCACCATTATCGGCCATGTTTTCGCCAGTTGTAAGGGCCCCATTAATGTGCACGGTATCTAAAACGGTGTAACCATTGTATTGCTCAATTACCAACTTGCTTTTTGCTACAAACTTGCTACTATCGCTAGAAGCCCACCAGTTTTTAAGGTTACCTTCTTTGTTGTATTGAGCACCTTGGTCATCAAAACCATGGGTCATTTCGTGCCCAATCACCATACCAATACCGCCATAATTAATGGCATCGTCCGCCTCCGGGTCAAAGAAAGGAAACTGTAAAATACCAGCAGGAAAAACAATCTCATTAAACGTTGGATTGTAATAAGCATTAATAGTAGGTGCCGTCATGCCCCATTCGGTTTTATCTACAGGTTTACCCACTTTACCAATTTGATAGTTGAATTCATTTTTAGCACAAGACACTAAGTTGTCAAAGTATTTACTTTTATCAATGGTAACTGCACTGTAATCGCGCCATTTATCGGTGTAACCAATCTTCTTTAAAAAGCCATGTAATTTGTCAATAGCTTTTACTTTGGTGCTATCACTCATCCAATCTAACTTATTAATCCGTGCCTCAAAAGCAACACTTAGGTTATTTACTAAGTCTAACATTCTTTTTTTAGCATCTTCTGTAAAGTATTTTTTTACATATAATTGCCCCAATGCATCACCCAAATTAGCATCTGTAGAACGATAAATTCTTTCCCAACGTGGTTTTAGTTTTTGTTGTCCACTTAATGTTTTGGAATAGTCAAAAGTTGCATTCACAAAATCGCTACTCAATGCACTAGCAGAGGTTTTAAGAATACTAGCTTTTAAATAGGGCTTCCATACATCAATAGAAACTGACTTTAAAAGGTCATTTATTTTAGCATAAAATGCAGGTTGTTGTACGTTTACTGAGTCTGCTTTAGCGCCGATTGTGCTTAATAAACCTACCCAATCAAATAAAGGCATTTTCTTTTGTAGGTCTGCAATAGACATTTTATTGTAGTTGCTTTGAGGGTCACGTAATTCAACATTGGTGCGGTGGCTTCCTGCTATTTGCTTTTCAAGATCATAAATAACCGCAACATTTTTAGTAGCCATTACAGAATCAGTTCCTGTTAAAGTAAAGAGCTTTTTTAAATAGGTTTGATATGCTTCCTGAACAGCTAAAGTAGCAGGGTCGGTCTTAAAATAATAGTCTCTATCAGGCAACCCAATACCCGATTGAGAGAAAGCCAATATGTTTACACTACTATTTTTATCATCAGCGCCCACGCCAAAACCATAAAGGATACCTGTGTTTTCGGCTTGGCGTTTAGCAATAAACTTAACTACCTCTTTGGCATCTTTTAACCCATCTACTTCTTTTAATAATGGTTTAATAGGATCGTATCCAAGCTTTTCAATAGTGGTTGAATCCATTCCTGCAGCATAAAAGTCGCCCACCTTTTGTTCTATACTACCCGCAGTTTGTGGGGTGGTAGAAACTTCTTCTAAAATGCCTTTTAGATGTTCTTTGGTACGATTGTACAAATCAAGAAAAGAACCTACGCCACTTTCTGTAGCAGGGATTACCGCATTCTTGAACCATTTACCATTCACGTACATAAAAAAGTTGTCACCCGGCTTTACAGAACTATCCATATTGGCAGTTTCTATAAATTTTTGAGTACTCGCTGCCTTTTGTTTACAGGCATTAAGAGCAATAAAAGCAAGGCATGCAGCCCCCATTAAACGATATTTACGCATAAATTAATTTTAAAGAAAAATGAAAGTATTGTTTTTTTAGATAAAAGTTAATAAGAGGATTGAATATTTTGATGAATGGTAAATTAATAGATTTTTTTTAAGACACAGGCTACCTCCCTAATGTTCTAGTTTTCGGTGTTTTCTTGATTTTAGAGGTGTTTCATAAGCGCTTGTCCAAGTTGGACGATTGCTTGTCCAAGTCGGACAATCGCTTGTCTAAGTTGGACAATTGCTTGTCTAAGTTGGACGATTGCTTGTCTAAGTGGGACAATTGCTTGTCTAAGTTGGACGATCGCTTGTACAAGCCTGACAATCGCTAGACTAAGTCGGACAATCGCTTGTCCAAGCCGGACGATTGCTTGTCTAAGTTGGACAAGCGATTGTACAAGACTCTAAAAACCTAGACTCAGGACTATTAAGGCTTTAAAGAACCTATTAAGGTAAGATGAAATACCCAAAAGCAACAAGAAAAGCATTCCTATTGATTATAATAAACGCCTTACATCATTTTCCATAAAATAAATAACACAGAAGTATAGACGTGATGATGCCTATTAGATCGGCAATAAGCATTACACCCACAGCATAACGTATGTTTTTAATGGCAACTGCACCAAAATACACAGATAAAACATAAAAAGTAGTATCGGAAGAGCCTTGTAATACACAGCTTAATCTTCCTGCAAAACTATCTACCCCAAAAGTCTTCATGGTATCAATCATCATCCCTCTTGCACCTCCGCCGCTTAGTGGTTTAATTAAAGCCGTGGGTAAACCATCAACAAAACGAGTATCTACCTTAATGGCGTTAAATAATGATTTTAGTTGAATGATTATAAACTCGAAGGTGCCACTACAACGTAAAACACTGATAGCCACCAACATGCCCAACAAATAAGGAATAATACGAATGGCGGTATCAAAGCCGTTTTTTCCTCCTTCAACAAAACTGTCAAAAATGTTTATTTTTTTAACGGTTGCACCAATAATGATGGCTGAAAACAAGACCAAGATTAATCCATTACTTAAGATTTTTGAGAATGATTGTAAACCTTCTGGACTAAGACGCTGAAGATAAACTACTAAGGCAACGATAGCCGCAATAACCCCTATTAACCACCCCAAAATGATAGGTTGTAAAAGGTTTATTTTTTGCTTGATGGCCACCATTATTAAAGCTGCAAGTGTGGCAACAAAGGTTGCAATCATACAAGGGATAAAAATATCGGTAGGATTAGCTGATTTTAAAGAAGCCCTAATGGCAATGATGTTTACTGGAATAAGGGTTAAACCCGCAGCGTGTAAACACAAAAACATAATTTGTGCATCAGAAGCGGTTTCTTTATTTGTATTTATTTCCTGCAGACTAGCCATCGTTTTTAGTCCAAAGGGCGTGGCTGCATTATCTAAACCCAATAAGTTGGCAGAAAAGTTCATCATCATATACCCCATAGAAGGGTGTCCTTTAGGAATATCTGGGAATAATTTGCTAAAAAAGGGTTCAATTGTTTTAGATAAAAACCTGATGCCACCTGCTCTTTCTGCGATATTCATGAAGCCCATAAATAAGGTCATCACCCCTACTAAACTAATACAGATATCCACTGCATTTTTACAAGTAGGGATAATACCATCAAGCTTTAGGGGATTGGAAGGGTCGTCTGCCTTACCTACTACCATTAATCCCAAAATGTTTACATCACCTAAAAAGAAGCATTTGTACAAGGCAACCGAGATACCAACGATAATAAATGCACTCCAGATTCTGCTTAAAGCCATTTTATATAATGATTGACTTTTTCAAAAATAAGGGGCAAAGAGATAAAAGCAATGTTAGAAGGAATGGTTTTGGAGAATAAAGCCATAAAAAAGCCCGTCAATTCCGATTGAATTGACGGGCTTAAACTATAAATGCCAATTATTTATACCAACATTCTCACGGGTTCTTCCAACAAACTCTTTAGGGTTTGTAAAAAAGCTGCTCCTGTAGCACCATCCACCACACGGTGATCGCAACTAAGGGTAACTTTCATGATATTACCAGCAACAACCTGTCCGTTTTTAACAACAGGCTCTTGAGAGATTCCACCTACTGCAAGAATACAAGCATCAGGCGGATTGATGATAGCCGTAAACTGATCTATACCAAACATCCCTAAATTAGAGATAGTAAAAGTGCTTCCTTCCCAATCGGATGGTTGTAATTTTTTATCTTTAGCCTTTTGAGCAAAGTCCTTAACCTCAGCATTAATCTGACTTAAGCTTTTTGTATCAGCAAAACGAACGACTGGTACCAATAAACCATCTTCGATAGCTACTGCCACCCCAATATTAACGTGGTAGTTGGTACGAATTTTATCGCCCAACCAACTGCTATTAACTTTTGGATGTTGTTTTAAAGCAATTGAAGTTGCTTTTAACACTAAGTCATTAAAGCTAATTTTAGATTTTGCAGCTTCATTCATTTTGTTACGGGCAGCAATAGCGGCATCCATATCTATACTCATGGTAAGGTAGAAGTGAGGAGCAGTAAACAAGCTCTCGCTTAATCTACGTGCAATTACTTTACGCATTTGTGAAACAGGAAAATCTTCATAGCTTTCTTGTCCAACTACTACCGGTGCTTTAGAAGTAGAAGAAGTTGTAGTGACAGGTGTTTCTACAGTAGCAGTAGATGCTACAGTTGAAACAGGTGCTGTGGCTTTAAAGTTATCTATATCTGTCTTTACTATTCTGCCATGGTCACCGCTACCTTGAACATATTTTAAATCAATACCCTTCTCAGCGGCAATCTTTTTAGCTAATGGAGAAGCAAATATTCTACCTTCATTTACAATTGCAACTTCAGCAACAGGCGTTGTGGAAGGAGCAGTAGCAGCAGTAGGAGTACTTTCTACTGAAGTAGCAGCAACGGTAGCACCTGGGTTTTTAACCGCATGAATAATGGCATTAATATCCAATCCATCTTCTCCTATAATGCACAATAAATCATTTACTTGAATCTTTTCGCCTGGTTTTGCTCCTTGGTACAACAATTTGCCGTTCTTGTAACTCTCCAATTCCATCGTAGCCTTGTCGGTTTCAATTTCAGCTAATACTTCTCCTTTTTTAACAGTATCGCCTACATTTTTTTGCCAAGAAGCAATAACACCTTCTGTCATGGTATCACTTAAACGAGGCATCAATACCACTTCTTCCATTGCCGAAATATCAATTGCTGCACTATGTTCAGCCTTGGGAGCTTCTGTAACTACGGGCGCAGGTTCAGCAACCAAAGGTGTAGAAGCAACAATGGGGGCATTTAATAAAGAAGAAATGTCTTCACCTGCATTACCCAAAATAGCTAATAAATCATCCACTTGTAATTTGCCACCCACAGCAGTACCAATGTGTAATAAAACACCATTTTGATAACTTTCAAGTTCCATGGTCGCTTTATCGGTCTCAATCTCGGCAAGTACATCCCCTTTTTTTACTGTCTCACCTACTTTTTTATGCCAAGCAGCAATAACACCTTCTGTCATGGTATCACTTAAACGGGGCATCTTTATAACTTCTGCCATATAAATATATTATTTCTTATTTGCGGCGTGAAATTAAAGGAAAATGATATAGGGTTAAGAAATAGGGCTTTTTTTATTGTGTAGAATATAAAATTTGGTGGGTATTTATATTAAAAACTAATGGAGAAGCTGACGATTAAGAGTGGAAAAGTGTTTAAGCAAGGGTATGTTTTATTATATTATGATGGTTTTTACTGAGAGTAGGATTCTTTTGTAGGTTAGTAAAAAATTAGATAAAACCTGCTTTTTACTATTATAACCATATTTATTGAAAATGATTAATCACACATGGCACTTTGTAATTTAATTTTGAAATGCAATTAAAATGAATTGAGCAACTTGTATTTCAAGTAAATGTATTTGTTACTTAGTTACTATAATTTATGATATACAACTGCCTTTTTTGAATATACTAACTTTTAAATTAATGTAGATAAAGTATTGTTATGTGGCAACAATAGTCATTATCTTAAAAAGGATGTTGTATGGTAGGCTCTAAAACATATCGTTACACATACTAAAATGTACCACAAGAAAAAGGAAGATTACACAATATGCCTATTGATTTGGTTATTTAACGCTGTAAAAGGGTTAAAGTAAAAAAGCTATTTAGATTAAATGTGAGGGAAGGAAGAAGAAGATTTATTTTCTAATAAAGAATTCACCAATATCTAACAGTGTAATTATGATCCAAGATCTAATTGTCCATTTACTTAGTTCAATTTTACTCTACGAAATTTGTTTGGTATGATCTGTCTTGTTAGTAGTGTTTTCTTTCGCAATTTTCGCTATTATAACCACATTTTTTTTATTTATAGTAGCGATTTCTTTGGCAATATCATTTTTTGATTCAAGAACTTCATTCATTAATGCATACTTTAATTGAGCTATATCTTTTACTAAGTCAATCCTAATTTAAACGGTTTCTTTATCTGTCAAGTCAATTTCTTTAAACAATTCATTCATTACAGTAGCTTAGTCTATATGTGTAGGCAAGTGTGAAGCTTCATCTTTAAAGCTACATTAAATTAAGGAATCAATTTCCGTTACAAACAACCGTGCTTCGGTTTCTGTTATGAAATTAATGTTTACTATACCAAAGAGTTACTGACTTTGTTGAATTGTCATTGTAAAATAATTTGTTAGAATATACCTTTTATTAAATGGGAAATTTACTTAGGTATTTAAAGGCATTATATCCATCGTTCTTAGTATAATTATGTCAATAATTGCAAACAGTAAATATTCTAGTCATAACATTTTTAAATTTTGTTAACTCCCTTTTTTATTTGTAGTTAACTTCTAGGGTTATGACATTAAGAGAGAGCTATTTTAATTATGAAGTATACATATAAAAAAAGGGAGAGCATACAATTTAAATATTTACTACTATTCATTGTTCATTTTTGAGAAACATTTTGTGCAAACCTATTTCTATGTTTACTATAATATAAGGTATAGGTATATTATAAAGGTGCTGTATAGGTTCTTATGCAGCTTCATTTCCTTTAATATAGTTTTCAACTGCTTTATGGGATGTGTATCATTGCATTCAACCCATAATAAGCTGATAAGATTAGAGATTAGTTTGTCTAGGAATTCGATTGATTTGGATTAAATTTAAAATTATTTTTTATTTATTTGTTTTATTGAGGAAAAGTCCCCTATATTTGCACCCCCGATAAAAACGGGGATAGTTCTTTAAAAAGTTTTTCTAGGTAGGTTGGTAAGAAGGGTAGGAGCGATTGGAGTAAATATTTAGGAAAATTGGTTAGGTAAAAAGTTTAAAAAGACGAGCAAAAAAATAATTTGTTTGTTTTAAAATAAAACCCCTACATTTGCACTCCCAATTAAGGGGATAGCATCTGAAAAGAGGTTATAAAGATCTTTGAAAGTTTGGAAGT
>Ga0007836_1000270_pt1 | contig 12169 bp, 10 predicted proteins | sample CryBogCBE23Oct07_FD_71205 | JGI IMG/M metagenome (GOLD analysis project Ga0007836, IMG submission 71205) | Freshwater microbial communities from Crystal Bog, Wisconsin, USA - CBE23Oct07 | ecosystem: Environmental > Aquatic > Freshwater > Lake | place: Crystal Bog, Wisconsin, USA | collected...
CCTCCATGTGCGTTATGGAACAGCTTGCATATTTCAAAGCCGCTACAACCTACGTCCGATAAAACCAGCGCGTCCTCTGTACCCATAAAATTGAAGTTAAAATTCAAGGAATTCACTATGACCTCGTCCGATAAAGCCGTGATCAATACTGATGTCGTGATCATCGGCGCCGGCCCGGCAGGGCTTTTCACTGTCTTTGAATTGGGTCTGTTGGACATTAAAGCGCATATTGTTGACATCTTGCCGCGCGCTGGCGGCCAGTGCTCTGAACTTTATCCAGAAAAACCGATTTATGACATTCCCGGTCTGCCGATTGTGACTGGCCAAGAATTAACCGACAATTTGATGAAACAAATAGAGCCCTTTGGCCCCACCTTTCATTTCAATGAAATGGTGGAAAGCCTGGTTTCTCTGGGGACGGCTGATGCGCCAGCCTTTCAGCTGACAACAAACGCCGGCACTGTTTTCAACACTAAAGTTGTCGTTGTTGCTGCCGGCGGCGGATCTTTCCAGCCTAAAAAGCCTCCAATCCCAGGAATTGAAGATTACGAAGGCGCATCAGTGTTTTACGCCGTTCGCCAGATGGAGGATTTTCGCGACAAAAACGTAATTATTGTCGGCGGCGGCGACTCGGCTCTAGACTGGACGCTGAATCTTCAACCCGTCGCCAAAAGCCTGACACTGATACACCGTCGAGACGCCTTTCGCGCAGCGCCTCATTCCGTTTCCGCAATGCAGGAATTGGTTGCGCAGGGAAAAATTACCTTCAAACTCGGACAAATTACCTCCATTGCCGGACAAGGCGGCCAGCTCAGCGCTGCAATGCTTAAGGGCAATGATGGAACGAGCGAAGAACTCGCTTGCGAGCGGCTGATGCCCTTCTTTGGCCTGACCATGAAGCTTGGTCCAGTTGCTGAGTGGGGTTTGAATCTCAATGAAAATCTTGTTCCAGTCGATACCGAGAAATTTGAAACGAGCCACCCCGGCGTGTTCGCCGTTGGCGACATCAATTATTATCCAGGAAAGTTAAAGCTGATTTTATCAGGTTTCCACGAAGGCGCGCTCGCCGCTCAAAGAGCGCACCGCTACATTTATCCAGAGAAAAAACTGCTTTTTCAATACACGACCTCATCAACGAATCTGCAAAAGAAGCTCGGCGTTTCCTAACGTCAGGCGATAAAAGAAAAAATTGAGCGCGCTTATTCTTGCGTATAAGACCTTGGTAGGTGTATAAGAACAATTCTTCCTTCTCATAACGATCATTCTTGAATGATCGCAATTTGAGAGTGGGCCCTACGGGGACCCGCTCTTTTTTGTTTGGTAAATGCAAGAAACGCAAAATAGCAACGAACGCCCTGTTTCAGCGCCCCTTGACGCCGCTCTCGATGAGCCGCGTCTCGTCACTGAGACTGGCCTCACCGCGCGCATCGCTCATCTGGCTGATCCTATCCTCTTACAATTAGGGTTTCGGCTCGTGCGCGTTCGTCTGTTGCAACAAAACGGCCAAATCTTGCAAATAATGGCCGAGCGTGCTGACGGCACAATTACAATTGAGGACTGCGAAGAGATCAGCCAGGCGCTCTCTCCGGAACTTGATGTCGCTGACGCCATAACAAATGAATATCGCTTGGAAATCTCTTCTCCAGGCGTTGATCGTCCTCTGGTGCGCGTTTCCGACTTTGCACGCGCCATCGATCATGAAGTCCGTCTTGAATTGACCCTGCCCATCGAGAACGGACGCAAGCGTTTTCGCGGACTGATCAAAGCAATTGAGGGCCAAGGCCACCAAGCGCTGCTTACGCTTGAACGCACAGATGCGCGTTCTGATGAAGAAAAATGCGTGGTTGTCCCGTTGCGCGATCTCGATGAAGCCAAACTCATGCTCACAGACGCGTTGATCCGCCAATCCTTGCGCGCTGGCAAAATCCAACAAGCGACCCAAGAAGACTTGCCAGCTAAAGAAGATGAAAGACCACGCCGTGGCCCTGGACGTTTTCGTGGAGCGGCAGGGGGTAAATCAAAGCCGCTCACGCCGGCTGGCGTACAAACAAAATTTAAAAAGGGTGGGGCGCCATTAAAGCCCCGCGTCCCCAACCCCGAGGGAGAGTGAAAATGGCCATTAGCGCCAACAGACTTGAAATCCTGCAAATTGCTGACGCAGTCGCGCGTGAGAAATCAATTGATCGCGCGATCGTCATCGCGTCAATGGAAGACGCTCTGCAAAAAGCGGCGCGCTCTCGTTATGGGCTTGAAACAGAAGTACGTGCTGAGATTAATCAACGCACTGGCGAAGTGCGCTTTTCTCGGTTGCTGTTGGTTGTGGATGCTGTTGAAAACGACGCAACCCAGATCGCTATAGAAGATGCGCGCAAGCGTAATCCCGCGGCGCAGTCGGGCGATTGGATTTCAGAAACACTGCCGCCATTTGATTTTGGTCGAATTGCAGCGCAATCAGCTAAGCAAATCATTGTCCAAAAAGTGCGCGAGGCTGAACGCGATCGCCAATATGAAGAATACAAAGATCGGATTGGCGAAATTGTAAATGGCGTGGTCAAGCGTGTTGAATACGGCAATGTGATCATAGACCTCGGTCGAGGCGAAGGCGTCATTCGTCGAGATGAGATGATCCCTCGCGAGATGTTTCGTCCCGGAGATCGCGCCCGCGCTTATGTCTATGACGTTCGTCGCGAACAACGCGGTCCACAAATATTTCTTTCACGCACCCATCCTCAATTTATGGCCAAACTCTTCAAGCAGGAGGTGCCGGAAATTTATGATGGCGTCATCGAAGTAAAATCAGTCGCACGCGATCCAGGCTCTCGCGCAAAAATCGCAGTCATCTCACGCGACACCTCTATTGATCCTGTCGGCGCCTGCGTTGGTATGCGCGGATCACGCGTTCAAGCTGTTGTTCAAGAATTACAAGGTGAACGCATCGATATTATTCCTTGGTCAGCGGATGCTGCGACTTTCATTGTGAACGCCCTACAACCTGCTGAAGTCGTAAAAGTCGTGCTTGATGAAGATAGCGCGCGCATCGAAGTCGTCGTGCCTGATGATCAGCTGTCCCTCGCCATCGGTCGTCGCGGACAAAATGTACGTCTGGCCTCACAATTAACCGGCTGGGATATTGATATTCTCACTGAGGCCGAAGAGTCAGAGCGTCGTGAAAAAGAATTCATAGAACGAACCAAGGTTTTCATGAATGCGATAGACGTTGACGAAGTCGTCGGTCGTCTGCTTGCTTCAGAAGGCTTCCGCTCTGTTGAAGAACTGGCCTTCGTAGAACCAAGCGAGCTTGCCTCTATTGAAGGGTTTGATGAAGAAACAGCTGGAGAAATCCAGGCGCGTGCACACGCCTATCTTGAACGCGTCGAGACTGAAAATGAAACGCGCCGGCAGGAGCTTGGCGTTGAAGATGAATTGCGCACGCTTGACGGTCTCACGACAGCAATGATGGTGCGTTTGGGTGAAAACGACGTCAAGACTCTCGAAGATTTTGCTGGCTGCGTTCCAGACGATCTGGTGGGCTGGACTGAGAAAAAAGACGGCGAAACAACAAAAAATACAGGTTTCTTTGATGGCTTGGATCTTTCTCTAGAGGAAGCCGAGGCCATGATCATGGCGGCGCGCGTCCAAGCTGGATGGATTGAGGCGGCGTCTCTAGAGAGCACGCCTGCCGAAGGGGGTGACACAGAAAATTGACCCAAGCCAAGCCTCCAGAGGCGGAAGGATCTGAGCGAACCTGCATTGTCACAAGGCGCCGCGGCGCGCCTGATACAATGATCCGTTTTGTTAGAGATCCTCTCGGGATGATCACGCCAGATATTCGCGGCCGTTTGCCCGGTCGCGGCGTCTGGGTAGGCGCGCAAGCGCAGCTCGTGGCGGAAGCAACCAAAAAAAGGCTTTTCGCCAAAAGTCTTAAAGTGAAAGCTGAAGCTTCGCCACAGCTTGCCGAGATTGTTGATCACCTTCTAGAAACCGACTGCTTACAGATGCTTGGACTTGCTAATAAGGGTGGAGCGGTCATCAACGGCTTTAACAAGGTCGCCGAGGCTCTGGAAAAAAAGACAGTCCTTGGTTTGCTGGCTGCGCGCGATGGCGGGGCTGACGGTAAACGCAAACTGCGTCAAATCGCGCGGCGAAGCGGCTTGGCGGAGCTGCAAATTGTCGATCTCTTTGCCTCGGCTCAAATGGATTTGGCTTTAGGGCGCACAAATGTGATACATGCAGCGCTTGCCAAAGGCGGGGCTGCAGAAAATTTTCTGGCGCGCTGCCAAAAACTGGCGGGCTACAGAGGGATGGCGCTGGATGGCGACAACCAAGACGACGCCAATGACCAGGGTCTATGCGCAACGACAGATCTGTTGCGTGTGATGGATGAAGAAGATAATCGGGCCGGAAGCGGCGCAGGATCGGAAGCTGGATGAGTGAGAGCGATAATAACGGCGACAAGACTTTGACCGTCGCTCCGACGAAGACCTTGCACCTAAAGCCACGCTCGGCTGAACAGGGCATGGTTCGTCAGAGCTTTTCCCATGGCCGCTCAAAAGTGGTCGTGGTTGAGAAGGTCCGGCGTCGTGCGCCTGGCAGCGGCGAGGCAACAAAACCCGCTGCCGCAGCCCCAGCAGAAGCAGCCCCTTCGCCTCCGCCTGCGCCACCCAAACCAGAACCAAAACGCGCTGCGCCCGCCGCGCCGCGCTCTGCATCCGGCGTCGTGCTTCGCGAATTAACCGACGATGAGCGCGAAGCGCGCGCACGCGCGCTTGTTGACGCGCGTTCTCGAGAAGAGGAGGACCGTCGGCGCGCTGAGCTTGACGCCCATGCGCGCGCTGAACGGGAAGAACGCGAAAAAACTGAACGCGCTGCTGCGAGCGCAAGAAAACGCGACGAGGAGGATCGTCTCGCGCGAGAAGCTGAATCGCGCCGCAAATCCGAAGAAGAAGCTCGCCGACGCCTTCCACAAGAGCCAGGTGCGCCTGAGGCCCCATCGGGTAAAACGACGACGCCTGGACGCATCGCGCAACAGGTTGAGCCCGCCGTCAAGCGCGGTCCCGTTCGAAGCATTGGCGGATTTGCTCAACCAACGCCGCCTCGCCCGACGCCTTCACGCGGCGGCGAGATGAAGAATCGTGGACGTTTGACCGTCACGACGGCGACAAGCGGCGAGGGCGAAGAACGTACGCGCTCTGTCGCTTCCTTCCGACGACGCGTGCAACGCCTCAAAGGCATGGGCGCAGCTGAGCCCAAAGAAAAAATCGCACGTGAAGTTGTTCTTCCTGAAACCATAACAATTCAGGAATTAGCTAACCGCATGTCCGAACGCGGCGTTGACGTCATCCGCCTGCTGATGAAGCAAGGCGCAATGCATAAAATCACTGATGTGATCGATGCAGATACGGCGCAACTCGTTGCTGAGGAGATGGGTCATGCTGTTAAACGCGTCGCTGAATCTGACGTTGAAGAAGGCCTCTTTGACATCGCAGATGACGGTGACAATTTGCACCCGCGCCCGCCCGTTGTCACCATCATGGGACACGTCGATCATGGCAAGACATCGCTGCTTGACGCTATTCGTCAGGAAAATGTCGTTGCAGGCGAGGCCGGCGGAATCACGCAGCATATTGGCGCCTATCAAGTCACAGCGCCAAACGGTCAGGCTGTTACCTTTATTGACACCCCTGGCCACGCGGCTTTCACAGCGATGCGCGCACGCGGCGCTAAAGTAACAGATATTGTTGTATTGGTGGTTGCCGCCGATGACGGCGTCATGCCGCAAACAATCGAAGCCATTCATCATGCGCGCGCTGCTGGCGCGCCACTCGTTGTCGCTATCAACAAGATTGACAAACCCGACGCAAAACCTGAGCGCGTGCGCACTGAACTTTTGCAACATGAAGTTCAAGTTGAAAGCATGGGCGGCGAAACGCTCGAAGTTGAAGTGTCGGCGAAGCAAAGACAGAATTTAGACAAGCTGCTTGAAGCAATCGCCCTTCAGGCTGAAGTGCTCGATCTTAAAGCCAATCCAGACCGTGCTGCCGAAGGCACTGTAATCGAAGCGCGACTTGATAAAGGTCGCGGTCCCGTGGCCACCATGCTGGTGCAACGCGGCGCTCTGCGCACAGGCGATATTGTTGTTGCTGGTACGCAATGGGGACGCGTGCGCGCCCTGTTGGATGATAAGGGTGTCTCCCGGCAAGAAGCAGGACCATCCTTCCCAGTCGAGATTCTTGGTTTCAACGGAACCCCGGAAGCTGGCGATCGCGTCGCTGTTGTCGAATCTGAGGCCCGCGCACGTGAAATCACTGAATATCGTGAACGACAAAAGCGCGATAAGCTTGCAGCGCGCGGCGGCTCTGCCCGCGGTTCGCTGACCGACATGATGAGCCAACTCAAGACTGCCGGACGCAAAGAATTTCCTCTCGTCATCAAAGGCGACGTTCAAGGATCGGTCGAGGCCATTGTGGCGGCGCTTGAAAAGCTTGGCACAGATGAAGTCGCTGCGCGCATCGTGCACTGCGGCGTGGGCGGCATCTCAGAGTCTGACGTCTCGCTCGCAGAGGCCTCAAACGCCGCCGTAATTGGATTTAATGTTCGCGCGCACAAGGAAGCTCGAGAGGCCGCAGAGCGTTCCGGTATTGAAATCCGTTACTACAACATCATTTACAATCTTGTCGACGATGTAAAAAGCGCAATGTCAGGCTTGCTGGCGCCAACACTACGCGAAACTATGCTCGGAAACGCGACAATTCTTGAAGTCTTTGATATTTCAAAAATTGGTAAGGTCGCAGGATGTCGTGTTAGCGATGGCAATGTTGAGCGAGGCGCAAATGTTCGACTGATCAGAGACAATGTCGTCGTGCATGAAGGTAAACTCTCAACGCTCAAGCGTTTCAAAGACGAGGTTAAAGAAGTTACGGCTGGGCAGGAGTGCGGCATGGCTTTTGAAAACTATCAAGACATGCGCGCAGGCGATGTTATTGAATGCTATCGCGTCGAAGAAATTAAGCGCTCGCTTTAATCCTTCGCAATAGACTTGCGTCCGCGCATAATTTGCATGTTGTTTTTTTAAAGATTTCGCTTGCGCAATAACGCCTGCGACTAACTTTCATCGTCCCTAGCTGCGTATGTCCAGAACCCGTCACTCATCAGACACACTGCCTTCCCAACGCATGCTTCGCGTTGCTGAGCTCATGCGTCACGCGGTAGCGCAACTATTGGCGCGCGGCCAGGTGAGCGACCCCATACTTGATGCGCATACAATTACAGTGTCGCGTGTCCAGATGAGTCCGGATCTAAAACTTGCAACAATCTATGTGGCTCCTTTAGGCGGTAAAGACGAAACTGACGTTCTAAAGGCCTTAGACCGACATAAACGCTATATGCGCGGAGAAGTAACGCGCAGTATTAATTTAAAATTTTCTCCCGACATTCGCTTTCGCATCGACGACAGCTTTGATGCAGTTTCAAAAATTGACGCACTGCTCAATTCTGAGCAAGTACGGCGCGATCTTCATCCCGATCGCGGCGCGACGGACGACGGTTCAGATTCATGAATCCTAAGAAACCAACGCGTGACATTGTTGATGGTTGGATCGCCCTTGACAAGCCAACTGGCCTGACCTCAACACAAGCCGTCTCAAGATTAAAGCGCGTTTATAATGGCAAGAAAGCCGGCCATGCTGGCACATTGGATCCCCTAGCATCAGGCATTCTGCCTGTCGCCTTCGGCGAAGCGACGAAGACCGTTCCTTTTGTTCAGGACGGCGAGAAGGCCTATCAATTTACCGTCTGTTGGGGTGCTGAGACAGATACTGACGACTCCGACGGCCTTATTACTCTGACCTCTCTCAAACGACCCGCGCGCGATGAAATAGAAACCGCGATATTGAATTTTATTGGCGACATTCAACAAGTCCCGCCGCAGTTTTCCGCCATTAAGGTATCTGGCGCGCGCGCCTATGATTTAGCGCGAGAGGGCGGAACTTTTGAGCTGGCGTCCCGTCAGGTGCAGGTTCATTCTCTTGTTCTACTCGACTTTGCGCCTAGCGAGGCGCGCTTCTCGATGGCGTGCGGGAAGGGCGCTTACGTTCGCGCCATTGCGCGTGATATTGGCAGACAACTCGGATGCCTTGGCCACATCACCTCGCTAAGACGCACACGCGTCGGCCCTTTTGTTGAGTCGGACGCCTACACGCTCGATGAGATCGAAAATAAAAACATGGCTCATGAGGCGCTGCTATCTGTTGATGCTGGATTATCAGCCTTGCCATGCGTCAAGGTTGATCGTGACACTGCCGCGCGCTTGCGACGCGGCGGCGCCGTTGTCCTGCGCGGTCACGATGCGCCGGATAGTGGCGTCGTTTATGCAGCCTGCGGCGGCGTGCCTGTGGCCTTTGGAGAAATTATTGACGGCGCACTGGCGCCCTCCCGCGTCTTTAATCTCCCGTTCTGATCCTTTAAGCCAACATTCCATGACGTCACGCGCCAAGGAGTCAGTCGGCGTATGGCCCACATCTTGGATGATAGAATGAATCGTCAACCAAAGATTCTTGTCTTTGACTCCGGTCTTGGCGGCCTTACGGTCTTTTCCGAGTTCCTACGTCTACGTCCTGATGCAGATTATATTTATTGCGCTGACGATGCAGGTTTTCCCTATGGTTCATGGAAAGAGAAGGAACTCGTCGAGCGCATATTGCTTGTGCTGAAAGGAGCCATTGCCGATCAAAAGCCTGATATGATCGTTATTGCCTGCAACACGGCCTCAACACTGGCGCTTCCTCATTTGCGCCAAGCATGGCCAAATATTCCTTTCATCGGCGCTGTCCCCGCAATAAAACCCGCGGCGCAACAATCAATCTCAGGCATGATCACCGTCCTGGCGACGCCCGGCACAGTTAAGAGGGACTATACGCAAAATCTGATCATGCAATTTGCCGCTCATTGTCAGGTAACGCTAATTGGCTCACAGCAGCTCGCCCAACTCGCTGAAAACTTCATGCATCGAGGTCAGCTTGACGATGATAAGATTGCTGCTGAGATTGCGCCTTGTTTTATCGAACAAGATTATCATCGAACAGACACGATTGTTCTTGCCTGCACGCATTATCCATTACTTGAAAACGCCTTTCGTCGTCTAGCGCCATGGCCAGTTACATGGATCGATCCAGCTCCGGCCATTGCGCGTCACGCCAATCAACTGCTAGCGCAGCGATTCCCTAATCATCAAGATAGTCTCCCGACAAAGTTTGGACGCGCTATTTTTACCAGTGGAAAGAGTCAAGAGGCGACGTTACGCGCGACACTGGCGCGCTATCGCCTCACTTTAGCCTAGCGACAAAATATCGAAGGTCATTCCCTGCGACGATCCGTCAGCGTTCCCAGAAAGACGGTAATCGCCGTGACTTCTTTCTGCGTCAGGCGCGGCCGTTGACGTAACTTCCGATCATAGGGCGCTTCGGCTACATTAACATTGTTATGATATTGTTTTGGCAAATCGTTGAACTTTTCAGTTTCGCCTGTTTTACTCAAAGGATACCAGCGCTTGGGATCCGTGTCTCTCGTTGCATAAAAGGCGACCACATCTCGTAATTTCGTAAAAAACCCATTGTGGAAATAAGGAGCTGTTATCGCGACATTACGTAAAGTTGGAACTTTAAACGCGCCACAAACCGTCTCCACATTAAAATCAACAGGCTTATTCTTTTCTATACTCGGCTGCCGACATAACCCCAGATCAACATCAACTGATGCTGGTATTGCGGGATTCTTCGGCGCACCAAGCACATCATAGCTATAGTCTGTAAAAAGCCAGTCTTGAGGATTGCGCGACGTCTCCTTTCCAACATGACACGCGAGACAATTTCCTTTTTTAGGATCTTTAAAAAGCGCGAAACCTTTTTGCTCAACAGCTGTTAGCTGGGCCTTACCGCGAAGATAATCGTCAAATTTGGAAGCGAAGGGATGAAAACGCCCACTAGATTCAAACGCCGCAACAGCCTGAGAAAACTTTGTGAATGCCTGATCTGAATCCGCAAAGATATCATTGCCAAAAACTTTGCGCGCAAGACCTGCATAAGAGCCAACGCGAATCGCATCAACCACCGCCTGTTTCGATGCGGCGTTCATTTCATGAGGGTCAAATAAAGGATCTTCAAATTGATCGGCAAGCGTTGCAGCGCGACCATCAAGAAATTGTCCGCCAATCGGCTTCTTTTCAACATGACCCGTCAGCTCATCTTTATCGTCAATAAATTGGAAAGGTGGCGTAAATGACGCATACATAAGGCTTGGCGTGTTGCGTTTACCAAAACTATTCGCCGGCGCGCCGCGCGCGACGGCTAAAACCGATGATCCATTATTACCTTGGAAAGCTTGCGCGTGATCGTGGCAGGAGGCGCAAGAGACACCCTCTGGTCGAGAGAATGATCCATCTTCGAAGATGCGCGCGCCTAATAATTCCATCGGCGTAAGACTGCCGCCGCCAGAGATCGTTTCTCTTTCTCCAGCCAACGCGGTGACGGCGCATAAAACTAATAAGCACATGCTTAAGCACCGCACCCACCCCCACCAAAAAAACCTCACCAACGTTAGCCTTCCACTTTAATGTCGCTGACAAGCGCAGTTTCTGGCGCGAGTTTAAAAACTCGGCGCCGATGAAGCAATTTGCCTTATTTGGATTCTTTCCAACCAAGACTGCGATATGTTACCGCAGTCCTCTTGAAGCTGACCGGCGCCTAAGCCGCCTTGGACCAATCTTGCTGAAACCAATCTTGGCGGAAATCAAAAATGGCGAAGAACCGCCACAATTTTTTATTAGAACTGTCGCCAAGAAACCGGTCTACTACCGGATTTGGCGAAATATGCGGCGCTAAAACTGGCCTGCTATCGTCAACAGCTCGTGAGTTAGCATGACACAGTCTGGCGAAAATAAGGAACTGAAAGCTGCCTTTGACGAGTTCAAGGAACTCCTTGAAAAACGTGTTGAGCCAGTTTTTGAGATGCCCCCCATGCCGCTAGCAGCGCCTGTGCCCCATGAACAATCTCACGCAGCCTTTGGCTCAGAACTGAGGGCGAGCGCCCCAACCTTCAAAATTCCGGTCTCCAGTGAGCTGGCGTCTACGACGGCTTCTGCTACGCCCCCCGGCCACATTGCGCCCACGCCAAGGATTGACCACCCAACACAATCGCTTCTTACGCCAAAACCCGGTCAAAATAAACGCGCGCAGCCATTTAGCCCTCAAGTTCAGCGCCAAGCCCCAGAGGCTTCTGACGGGCGACGCCGTAAACTCATTTATCTATCTGGCGTGATCATCTTCTCAGGTCTGGCCGCGCTTGGCTGGACGCTTTCCAAATCGAAACATGCCGAAGAAATGCCTGAGCTTTCACGCGCAGTCTCTCCGGAGGCCGCAATGACATCCCCAAGTGAAAATCCGACTGGCGACGCCTTGAACAATGGCCAAGGACCGGCAAGCCAAAATCTGGCGGGCCAAGATTCAGCCGCGTCTCAAGACCCTGCGCCGCCTGCCCAACCCGCTTTAGCCGAGCCTGCGACCTCAGCTGAGGTTAAACAGCCCACACAGGTTGAGCCCCCTGCGCCGCAGCCACCTGAAGTCACGCCAGTTGCGCCACAATCTACTCAGGCGCCGCCACCCAAGGCTAAGCCTAAAATTGCGCCCGTCGCGCCGTCGCCTGCCAAAACGACACCATCGGCAGAGCCCAACCCAGAGATGAGCCAACTCCCTAAGCCTAAGCCGAAAGTCATAAAACCAAAACCCAAACCGGCAGCGTCATCGGCGCCCAACGCGGCGCAAAACCCGATCCCCGCAGCAGATAATGCAGCGCCACCACCGCCACCGCCGCCTTCCAATGACGGGCCTTTTGGCTTCGTTAAGCGCACAGTCAATTCTATTACGGATATTGGACGCGGCGCGATCGGCGGCAACTAAGTCAACGCAACCCCGCACTGCGTCGACCGAGAACTTCTTCCTCAACTCACGTTTCAAAAGGTGCATGAGATGACCAAGCCTACGCAAGCAGACGCAGAAGCCGCAGTGCGTCTGCTTATTGAATGGGCTGGAGAGGATCCAAACCGAGAAGGCCTGAGAGACACCCCCGCGCGCGTCGCCCGCTCATATCATGAGCTCTTCAGCGGCTATGCGATTGATCC
>Ga0007836_1000271_pt1 | contig 12164 bp, 11 predicted proteins | sample CryBogCBE23Oct07_FD_71205 | JGI IMG/M metagenome (GOLD analysis project Ga0007836, IMG submission 71205) | Freshwater microbial communities from Crystal Bog, Wisconsin, USA - CBE23Oct07 | ecosystem: Environmental > Aquatic > Freshwater > Lake | place: Crystal Bog, Wisconsin, USA | collected...
CTACAATAACTGCTTCAACAGCTACCTGGCTTTCGGCAATTACAACTTCAGTTGTTTCTTCTTCTGCTACTGTTGTAGCAGGTAATTCGTCCACAATAGTTTCTATTGTTTCTTCCACAGGGGTGTTTGTTGTTGCAGTAGTGGCTTCAACAGCTTCTTCAATTGCTGCAGCTCCTTCCTGTGCATCTGCATTTAGTTGTTTAATAAATAAATTCATTTTAAATAATCCCGACTTTTTTTAATTCGGGCTGCAAAAGTAGGGAAGTAGGTTGTAATAATTGAATTTAAAGAATTTAATATTAAGGGGATACCAACCCTTTGGCTACTTTGATTTTAAATAATCGAAAAACAAATGTCCAATTGTTGCCAAAACTACCGCAATTATACAATTCTCATAAGTAAACACATCGCACATAGCCCACCACAACCCCTTAGTTCTACCCAAGCCTGTGCTATTATATTCCCCCATTAATAGATTAGAGTAAAAAAGAAAGATTATAAAACAAACTTCCAAAAAGGCTTTCCAGTAAGACCTTAAGTATTTATTACGGCAATCTTTATCCATCCTCCAAATATAATAGCGTAAAGTAATATTATAAACTATAGGCATAAAATTTTGACAGACCCAATGTGAGAGTGCCTAAAATATTTTACACACAAATTAAGCAACAGGTTCAATACCCAAGTATATTGTGTTGTAGAAGTTTAGAGATTATTTTTAATTGTACAATATTAAATGTCTCATCCAACTTCTTTCATCACCATTGTTGAATGATAACGCAAATGTTTGTATCATCTTTTAATGCGAATTCTTTAGCACCCCACGGTCGCAAGGTTATTGTTTTTAGGTTTGGGTGTAAAAAATGAGGATGTGTTCGATAAATCTTAGCGAAAACTTCCTCAATATTGTTAGTATGAAGCCTTATTTCTGGTCTGTCTTTTTCAGCAAATTCTTTATTTTGAAACAGAAATATGGATAACGTATCTTTCTCTACTACACAACAAGGGTTGTTAGAATCAAAATCACTGTAGCCAATGGAAAATTCAAGACAATCAACAAACAGGTGGAGACCGTCCTGTATATTTTCATAAAAAACATTAGGAACTAACTTCGTAAATAGCATAATATATCTTTAAGATCGTATTTATTATTTGTGTCGGCTATGGCATTACCCAAAACACCAAGCACGGTAACTATTATATTTAGAAAACAAAGTTGCTCATTCTTTATTCTGCTGCAAGCTTTTTTTGAACAATAATGTACACCTTTACATGCTACAGTTTATCCAACAGATAAAAGGCTATCAGCAAATTTAAAATAGTTGTTGACAATACTATAATGCAACACCTTGCTAATTTAATCAACAGCTTCTTAATAAAGGCAATAAGGAATAACATGGATTTCTTAAACCTAGCTTTTTCATTAAATACCTTTCGGGCGCAACATAAATCTAGATGTTGACAATAGTAATATGCCTCGTCATTTGTCGCACCTTGTTTTTATTACTTGCAATAGTCTTTCTTGAAAATCCGTCAAAAGTTTGTTGCCACAATAGGAAGCATACCAATTGATGTTTGTGTTGAGTTCGTAAGATGAACTTAACGTCAACTCAGTTTGTCCATTTTGTAACTTTTCAAGGGTATAGTTAGCATTTAAGAATCTAAAATGATTCCCAGTTAAAATATGCTGGTCAAAAACTGTTTGTCTTATTGATGAAGGAACAACTGAAATATCGAATCCAATGTGTTTGTTCTTGTCCCAGCTAGTTACTTTTTCTATGAACTTTAATCCATCTTCAAAGTGTCCAATTCTTACAGCACCTAATGTGTCTCTATCTAGCTCCGCATAGAGAGGACGCGGTATTCCTGCGTAATTAAAAAAACCTTTGGTGTATTCTTTTGTGTCAATTGTTTTTACACGAATGATATTTTTCCAAATAATTTCTGGTTGAGCACTTATCGTCACCTTGGTTGTCACAGAATATGCGTTTCTCGGCATCTTAAATTGTTGCTCGATAAGGGAAGCTACGAACGGTAGTAGAACTATTGAATAAATGATCCCTCTTTTGTCTTTTACACGTTCAATTATTTCTCCTGCAATTACTGCTACAGTAACTGCACCTAACATATAAGGTATCAGGATGACCCATAAACATATTAGATCCTCGATTCTAGTCAAAAAACAAAGGACGAAGAAAACAACTACTGTCCAAACTGGACTAAAGATGCGATACCCCCACCGATTTAGTTGTTCTTTTGAAGCAAAGAACAAAGGAATTAACCCTATGATAATTGGAGCAATCCAAATAAAAGTAAAAGAGAAAAGGTTAAATGATTCGTCAAGTACTCTTACAAATCTGACATTAAAAATGATGCGAAGTGCCAAAGCATAAATGGCCCCGATAATTATTCCTGCATTATTTTTAAAGAATTTCTTCATCACTGTTTTTAAAAATGGCCATTAACAAATAAATGATTGGGAAGATGTCTAACAAGAATGTTCCGTCGGATGTTAATTGCTTAATACTTCTTCAATTGTCGAATAGTGTTAGGTTGAAACTAGTGCTAAAAAAAAACAAAGTTGCTCATTCTTTATTCTGCTGAAAGTTTTTTTTGAAAAATAATGCACAACTATACTTGCTACAGTTTATCCAACAGATAAAAGGCTATCAGCAAATTTAAAATAGTTGTTGACAAATACTGTAATACAACACCTTGCTAATTTAATCTTCAGGTTCTATTATAGCAATAACTGCTGACAAGGCAACAGTATTAATTAAAAATTTATTCTTGTCATTTGCAATAAACAATACGTTCTGTTAAGAAATGACACCTACCTCTTACATATAGCGCACTTCAGATGGGTAACTATTCTTTTTATACATTGTAAATCAATCTATTGCCAAATAGACCGCCCTTTTGTACTGTAACGCCAATACAATATTAGGACTTTTTATCTTTAGTGGAAACTAGGTAATAAATGGATGTGTTACCGTAACTTTTGCTGGATAACCCAAAATTGTAAGACCCTCAAAAGCTTCTACCCCATCTTACCAAACTTTATGAGGATCCTCAAAAGCTTCTACATAATCTTACCAAACCTTATGAGGGCCCTCAAAAGCTTCTACATGATCTTACCAAACCTTATGAGAATCCTCAAAAGCTTCAACATGATCGTATAAAACTTTTTGAGGACCTTCTAAAATTGCTACCCCATCTTACAAAACTTTTTGAGGGTCCTACATTTTCAATTGATGGGCATGTAAAATTTAAGTAAACAAATGCACTCTTTAGAATTCATGTAACCAAGTGGCAATGAAATAACTAATAAACAATTGCTATCCAACAAAATTTTATTAACCCCCTCTACCTAAAAACTCATCCGTTATTTGTACAGTTTAAACTCTATCAATTTTACAAATAAAACAACCCGCCTCAGCATTTCTTGCATGTAGATATGCTATGTTCTTTTCTGTTTCAAATATTTTGGGTATCAGCAAATCCACATCATCATCGCCTACAAGTGTAGTGTATACCATTTTTTGTTCTTGGTTATAACCTATTAATGACAAGGGAAAGCTTTCTTTATCGGCTTTTATTTCTGGGGGAAACCTATAAATATCTGCATAAGGTTCTACCTCTTTTTTATGAATAAAAACAGGACCACATTGGTTAAACGCATTCTTAATAGAAAAAGGCGAATGTGCAAACAATAACCTATAATCTTCACCAACTTTAAAAGGTTGTAGCGAAACCCTACAAGGCCCCTTACCTGTAGCTAGTAGTTCTATTACCTCGTTACCAAATTGGTCTTTATTGTGTTCTTTAATTTTGTTTACATACTCCTTAGTAAAAGGAACAATTTTAAATGTATTCATATCTATATTTTATTGATGCAAAAATGCGTAGTGCATAAAACTTAAACAACCCGAAACTTGCGCACTTATTTCCCACCAATCAAGTGCTTTGTAATTGCTTAAAACGTATTAATTTTAGTATGTAAATTTATAAAGTGCAAGGTTCAGTTAGAAAATTACTAACCCCTGCTCCTTAAAATTAAAATCAAAACTTTATACAATCTCCTCATCAAAAAAGATACAATAATTTAATTTACCCTAATAAGTAAACAACCAAACTAATCTCCTACATTTACCGCATAAATAAAATTTAAAAAATGGAAAATCCTATCTTACATTTCTGGTGGCTTTTTGTTTTGGTAATTGCCATCGTTTCTTACAAATTAATATTACGTTTCCTTTTTGGGATGATTATCGTTCCCGAAGATAGAATTGGGTTGGTTACTAAGAAGTTTGTACTGTTTGGCGCCGATAAATCATTGCCCGATGGAAGAATTATAGCAACTAAAGGCGAGGCTGGTTTTCAGGCAAAAGCTTTAGCTCCTGGATTGTATTTTGGCAAATGGTTTTGGCAATACGGAGTTACAATGGAAAAGTTTACCATCATTCCCGAAGGGCAGATAGGATTAATTATGGCAAGAGATGGGGCAGAAATACCAACAGGTAACATTTTGGCCCACCATGTAGACTCAGACAACTTTCAAGATGCAGAAGCTTTTTTAAACAATGGAGGACAAAAAGGTAGGCAAGCAGCTTTTATTACTACCGGTTCTTATCGTATTAATACGCAACTATTTCAGGTTTCCTTAACCGATATGGTGCGTATTCAAGAGAGTAAAGTTGGTATTATTACTACCCTTGATGGTATGCCAATTGTAGAAGGACAAATTGCAGGTATGCTGGTAGAAGGGCATAATAATTTTCAAGATTTTAATACATTTATTAAGAAAGGTGGTAACCGTGGTTTGCAACCACAAGTTATATTGGCTGGTTCTTATAATTTGAATCCGTGGGCAGTAGTTGTTGAAGAAACACCTATGACAGATATTCCTATTGGTTATGTGGGTGTGGTAATATCGTATATTGGTCAAGAAGGAATAGATACTACTGGGGCAGATTTTAAACACGGAAACATTGTACATAAAGGTTTTAAAGGTGTTTGGGTAGAACCATTGGGACCAGGAAAGTATCCTATTAACATTTATACTACCAAAGTAGAGTTGGTGCCTACCACAAACCTAGTATTAAATTGGGCAAGCGGAAGAAGTGAAGCACACAACCTTGATAAAAATCTTTCTACTATTACCGTTCGTTCTAAAGACGGCTTTCCATTTAATTTAGATGTATCTCAAATTATACACGTTCCTAATACCGAAGCACCAAAAGTTATTGCCCGTTTTGGTAATATGGTAAACCTTGTTTCACAAGTATTAGAGCCAACTATTGGTAATTACTTTCGTAATTCGGCCCAAGATAGTGATGTAATTGCCTTTTTAAGTACTAGAAAAGAAAGACAAGAGTCTGCAAAACAGGAGATAAAAAAAGTATTAGATGAGTATAATGTAACTGCCGTAGATACGTTGATTGGCGATATTGTACCCCCCGAATCTTTAATGAAAACATTAACTGATCGTAAAATTGCGGAGGAACAAAAAGTAACATACGAAACACAAAAGAACGCGCAGGAAACAAGGCAGGGGATGGAGAAAGAAACTGCTATTGCAGATATGCAGAAAGATATTGTAAAAGCACAACAAAGTGTGGAAATTGCCGAAAGAACCGCTAATGCAACTGTAAAGAAAGCCGAAGGTGATGCATCGGGAGTTAAATTGGCAGTAGGTGCCGAAGCAGAAGCTACTAAAATGAGGGCTTTTGCCGAAGCGGAAGCTACTAAAGCAAGAGCTGTGGCAGAATCGGAAGCAATAAAACTACGAGCATCCGCAGAAGCTGAACAAATTTCACTTACCGGTAGTGCAGAAGCAGGAAAGATATTAGCAATTGGTAAATCTACCGCCGAAGCTTATCAATTGGCTGTAAAAGCTTTGGGTGGAGAAAACTTTACGCGCTATAAAATAACCGAAGAATTATCTAAAGGACATATTAAATTGATTCCAGATATACTAATTGGTGGTAATGGCAATGGCGGTAATGCAATAGACGGTTTGTTGGGTTTAAAATTAATGGAATTGATGGACCCTAAGAAAAAGGAAGAGGATAAAGCGTAAAGGAAGTAGCATTCTTATTTTAACAGATAAATTATTGTAAAAAAGATTTATCAAAACTATTTAAACTTCGATTTTATGTAAGGAAAGTAGAAAAAGGAAGCCCTCAATTTATATATTTTACTTAAATTAACCTTTATTAGTTCATTTTAACCTTAAACTAATATAAATTGCGCCACTCATATACATTTGGTTTAATGAACAAGGCTTTATTAATATTAATCTTTTCTATTTCTTTACTTTCTTGTACTTCCAAGTTTGCTCAAATACAAAAGAGTAATGATTTTGATTTAAAGTATGCCAAAGCCGATGAATACTTTAGCCATAAAAGTTATGTTTATGCACAACGGTTGTACGAAGATGTAATTCCTTTTTTGAGAGGAACTGGTCGGTTTGAAGATTTGAATTATAAATTAGCCTACAGTTACTACAACCAAGGTGATTATATTAACTCGGAAAACTTGTTTAAAAACTTCACTGAAACCTTTCCTTCGAGCAATAGAGCTGAAGAGTGCGAGTTCATGCGTGCGTATAGCTATTACAAACAATCACCAAAAATTGAATTAGATCAAGCCAATACGAATAAAACATTGGGCTTATTGCAAGCGTTTATAAGCACACACCCAAATTCTACTCGCATTAAGGAAGCAAATGATTTGGTAGATTTATGTAGAGATAAGCTAGAAGAAAAAGAATATAGTGCTGCCCAATTATACTATAACCTAGGGTATTATAAAGCAGCTGCAATCTCTTTTACATCTGTACTAGAAAATTATCCTGACTCTAAAAAAGGAGATCAATACAAATTAACCATCATCAAATCATATTACAAATATGCAGAGATGAGTATTGAGGAAAAGCAGAAAGAAAGATTTGAAAAGGTTATTACAGAATGTACAGACTTTAAGGAACGCTATCCTGATAGTAATTTAATGGATGACGTAAAACAATATATTAAACAAGCTAGTAATTATTTAAATATAAAAAAATGAGTAAAATAAAAAAGCCTTTTAATGTAGGCAATGTTCCGGCTGTAGTTGAAACTAAGAATCTTGTTGAAATAAAAGCTAAAACAGGAAACTTATATGAATCAATTGTAATTGCATCAAGAAGAGCAAATCAAATAAATATTACACTTAGAGAAGAGCTTCATAATAAATTAGAAGAGTTTGCTAGTCATACAGATAGTTTAGAAGAAATTCATGAGAATAAAGAACAAATTGAAATCTCTAAAGTGTATGAAAAATTACCCAATCCTGCAATCTTGGCAATAACTGAGTTTATGGATGATAAAATTTATTATCGTAAAGCCGACAATGATTTATTTAGATAATTTATTTTAAACAATAATTGTAAAACGACAGTCATTAATACTGTCGTTTTTTATTACTTTTATTTTTATAATGCTCAATAACAAAAAGATATTAATAGGAATAACAGGTAGTATTGCTGCTTATAAGCTAATTACACTAGTTAGACTACTAATAAAAGAAGGGGCAGAGGTTAAAGTCATCTTAACTAATTCGGCAAAGAATTTTGTTAGTCCGCTCGTATTATCAACACTATCAAAGAACCCAGTTTTAGAAGACTTATTTATTCAGAATGAGTGGGCTAATCATGTACAACTAGGTAGATGGGCTGATGTTTTTATTATTGCTCCCCTTACTTGTAATAGTCTTGCCAAGATGGCAAACGGACTGTGCGATAATCTATTAATGGCAACTTATTTATCTGCAACTTGCCCCATTGTATTGGTGCCTGCAATGGATGAGGATATGTGGAAGCACCCTTCTACTAAGAATAATATAGATAAAGTAACTAGTTACAACAACCTAGTGATTAGTGTGGGCAATGGCGAATTAGCTAGTGGATTATTTGGTGAAGGTAGAATGGCCGAGCCAGAAGAGATTCTTACCTACACTAAAGAAGTTTTTTTTAGAACTAACGCTTTAAAAGGCAAAAAAGTATTGGTAACCGCAGGCCCTACCCATGAACCTATTGATCCTGTAAGATATATAAGCAACCATTCCTCAGGAAAGATGGGCTTTGCCCTAGCTGAAGTTCTGTATGAAAATGGTGCGGAAGTAACCTTGATTTCGGGCCCCACTCATGAAAAAACAAAGTATCTCGGAATCAATAAAATTAATATAGTTTCTGCTCAAGATATGTATGATGCTTGTTTGGACAACTTTATTAATTATGATATAATTGTGATGAGTGCCGCTGTAGCAGATTATACATTGAAGGAGGTTGCTAATGAAAAGATTAAAAAGAAAGATTCGGAGTGGGCAATCTCATTAATTAAAACCAAGGATGTTTTACTAGAAATGGGCAAGCAAAAAAGACCAAATCAGTTTTTAGTAGGATTTGCACTTGAAACAAATAATGAAAAACAAAACGCTCTTGAAAAGCTACAAAAGAAAAACTTAAATTGTATCGTGCTTAATTCGTTAAATGATGACAAGGCTGGTTTTGGATTTGACACGAATAAAGTAACTATTATTGATAAAACAGGTGATGAACTAGTTTTACCACTTAAACCCAAAAGAGAAGTAGCTGAGGATATTGCTAATTTCATAATATTGAAGACGAATGAATAAACTTATTTTCTTTTTATTAGGACTTTGTTTTTGTTTTAGCATTATAAATGCTCAAGAACTACAAGTAAAAGTAACTGTAAATGCAAGCAGGATAAATAGTACAGTTGATAAAAAAGTATTTACTACCTTACAAAATCAACTCAATAATTTTCTTAATAATAGAAAATGGACTGGCGACAATTACAAAAGCAATGAAAAAATTAATGGAACGATACTACTAAATGTTGAAAGCATTGTAGACCAAAACGTTTATAAAGGCTCTCTTATTATTCAAGCCTCTAGACCCGTTTATGGTTCTACCTATCAAAGCCCTTTACTTAATTTTCAGGATGCCGACTTTACCTTTAAATATATAGAGTACCAACCCATTGAATTTAATGAAAACAGAGTTCAAGGTTCCGACCCATTAACTGGCAACTTATCTGCTTGTTTTGCTTATTATGCCTTTACAATTCTTGGTTTAGATTATGATTCTTATGCCCCTAAAGCTGGAGACACTTACTTTCAGAAAGCTCAAAACATTGTAAATAATGCGCCTGAAGCTAGTTCTATAAACGGTTGGAAGTTGTTTGATGGTTTAAGAAATAGGTATTGGTTAAACGAGAACTTGATTAACAACAAGTACAACAAAATACACGATATATTTTATTCCTATTACAGAGAAGGATTAGACAAGCTAACCACGAGTGATGTGGATGCAAGAAAAAAACTATTGGAAGTAATTAAAAAATTACAATCTTTTAACCAAGATAATCAAAACACTGCCATCGTTCAATTTTTTATGCAAACTAAAACTACCGAATTAATTGGCGTATTTAAAAATAGCACGAGTGATGATAAAGCAAATGCAATAGATTTATTAAGCAAGCTTGATTATGCCAATGCACAGAAATTTAAAGAGGAAGTAAAGTGAGAAAACATTATCTAGCTTTTAGTTTTCTGCTATGTGTTGCTTTAGCCTGTTGCAAAAGTGACAATAAACTTTTGCCAATTAATAGCATGAAAGTAATTATGTGGCAAATGATGAATGCAGATAATTTAATGGTTAATACCAAAAACTATGAACCTGATAGGAACAAAAAAAACTTGTATAACAAAATATTCTCGCTTAATCAAACAAATGAGAAGGAGTTTTATTCAAGCTATAAATATTACTCGTTCCATCCCGAACTAATGAAAGTTCTGTATGATTCTATTGAATCTTATGGAAATACTGAAAGAAGACAATTTGAGCTAAAGCCCATCATTAATAAATCATCAAAATGAAAATAGATTAAAGCACTTAATATAAACTTTAATCTATTTTCATTTAAAGGAGCAATCCTACTCATTTTTATTATGATTACTACTTTACATCCGTTCTAAAGGGGCTAGCTGGCAGGCCTTCCTCATTATATAAATTAATTTGCGGACAAAGCCTCCAACCCAATCTTACAGCTTCTGGTTTGTTGATGCCTTCGGCAGAAACAATTATCTTATTGCCTTTAATAATTGCGGTAGCAGGAATAAATTTATTGTTGGAACCTGCAATTACAAAGTCTTTCAAATCACCATCTTTAGCAATCAATCCTTTGCCGATATGAGTAAAACTTAATTCGATGGTATTGCCTACTACTTTCATTGATTGATAGATAGGCCCCATAAATTCTATCTTTTCTTTATATACCAATCCTCTTGCTGCCAATGCCAAACGTTCACCAACAGGTTGCTTATTACCTGGATGCACATCTAGGGTATCATCTGCATCATTAATAACTGTCATAGAAGTATTGGGAAGCTTTTGATAAGTAAGCAATTGTGCCTCCCTTAATTCGGGCTGGTGCCCCTTCCAACCTGGAATTTGTACAATCATAAAAGGGAAATCTCCTATGTTCCATAACCCTCGCCAATTATTAATCATAGTAGGCAATAAGGTACGGTATTGAATACCTCCTCCCCCATTTGCTTCGCCTTGATACCAAACAGCCCCCTTAATTGCATAAGGTGCCAAAGGCAAAATCATGGTGTTATACAAACCACTTGGTCCGCCCCTTTCAGCAGGAGTAATAGGTGCAGCAGGCTTACGAGGAATCTCCTTTTTAGCTTCTACTGCTTTAGCAGAATCTGTACTGTATTTAGCCATTGTCTTTTCAATATCCTCTTTATACTTTGCCAACTTACTAGGGAATTCTGCAAGGGCTTTGTAATAATTATCCAAGATTGGCTTAAGTGTAGGGTTCGCTTCTAAAGAATCTTTTATAATCCAGTTCTGGCAAGGTGTACCCCCATAAGAGGAGTTAATAATACCAATTGGAATCTTTATTTTCTTTTGTAATTCTCTTGCAAATAGGTAAGCCACCGCAGAGAAATCTTTAACTGTAGTGGTATCACAAACAAACCATTTGCCTCCTGCATCATTAACAGGGGCAGGAATATCCTCGCTCTTCTTTAAAGGCACTTTATACTGATGTATCATTGGATAATTTGCTGCATCGGCTATAATCTCACCCACTTTTGGATAGCTTCCTGTAGCCCTAATAGAACGAACAGGAAACCCCATATTGCTTTGACCGCTGCATAAAAACACATCACCTACTAAAATATTCTTAATAGTAACGGTATTACTGCCAGCAATAGTCATGGTAAAGGGGCCTCCTTCCTTTAGTGGTTTTAGTTTGGCCATCCATTTACCATTTACAGCAGTAGCAGTAACTTTTTGACTAGCAAACTCTACTGTAACACTTTCGCCATCACTAGCTGTTCCCCAAACAGGCACAGTAACACCTCGTTGCAAAATCATGTTATCGGTAAAAAGACTGTTAGGTTTTACCTGAGCAAAACCGCTTGCAATAAGCAAGAAAAAGAAAAGAATAATAAGTGAATGTTTCATAATAAACCAGTTCGTATTTAATTAAAATTGATTAAGCGGTTGGAGTAAGGTCAATGTTTTCGTAAATATCTGTAATAGATAACTCGATATCAAGACTTTCAAAAACAATAGCATCTTGTAATGAATAATAATCTTGCAACAACCATTCAAAGTTGCTCTTGCGGGTATATTTCTCAATGCTTACTTGCACGGAAGAGATACAGATATACTCTTTTAAAGAAGGAATCTGTCTATACAATCTAAATTTTTCTCCTCTATCATAATCCATTGTAGAAGGAGAAAGTATTTCGATAATAACGGTTGGATTAATAATAATATCATCGTGATCATCCAAGTTTTTAAAATCACCACAAACAACTGTAATGTCGGGATAACAATAAAACGAACTAGTTTGTACATGAACCTTCATTGAAGAAATAACCGCTTCACAAGGCTTGCCATTCAGCAGGCCAAACAAATGACCATGTACTTTACTTAATATTCTACTATGCTTTACACTACTATCAGAAATAAGAAAAATATCTCCATCGTGATACTCATAACGATTGCCTTCCTTTACGGCTTCTTCATCTAATGCAAAATAATCTTCAACAGTATATTTAAGTTGCTCTTGAGC
>Ga0007836_1000273_pt1 | contig 12140 bp, 11 predicted proteins | sample CryBogCBE23Oct07_FD_71205 | JGI IMG/M metagenome (GOLD analysis project Ga0007836, IMG submission 71205) | Freshwater microbial communities from Crystal Bog, Wisconsin, USA - CBE23Oct07 | ecosystem: Environmental > Aquatic > Freshwater > Lake | place: Crystal Bog, Wisconsin, USA | collected...
TCTCCAGCAGTTCCACCGTCCGAGGGCAAACGGGCACGTTCCCAAGCTGATCCGCCGTCAGGGGGCAAACGAGCACGTGTCCTAACGCCTCCACCGTCCGAGGGGAAGCGAGCACGTGCTCTAGCGCCTCCATCGTCAGAGGGAAAGCGACACGTACTCAAGCGGCTCCTTCGGCATCGAGTCGCTCCGGCAAGCCGTGGGCCGCTCCAGGGCCAACGTGGGTTGAGATAATTATTCTGCTATGAAATCCCGCCGCGCTCTCAGGGGATTCTCGCCCATGATTAGTTGCTGGCTATTAGGGTCGGCAATCGACAGCTCCCAAATGCATCGGCATTCTGAGTCAGGCGGGCTGGTGCCACTGATCGAATCCAGTGCCAGTACGTTACAATTTGGCATTGAAGGGATCGATGCTGATGGCGAGGAGAATAAGCTACGTTGGGGAGTGACGGTGATGGTGGCAACGCTGGGCTCAAGTCCTTCCCACCATTTATCTGGAATAACGTTAATACCACCATTTATCTGGAAATCATTGGGCGGAAATCAGCGCAATCTCTCCTATAAATCATTCAGGCACGACTTGCACAAAATATGAAAATTCGTGTCACGGATAATTACGGAGTATAATAAAATCTTATTGGGATAATTACGGAGTATAATGAAAACACGGATAATGCACATCCGTAGCTAACCCTATTTTATTAACCATACCGTAGTTATCCATGGATAATTACGGTACCGTGGATAACCCTGCATGGATAACCACGGTTTTCTGTGCGCTGATGCATGCTACCTCCACTCTAACTAGGAGTTACGCCCATTATGACCGAGATCCATGGCACTGGTTCCCTAGCACTATGAAAGGTTTCTTCAATACAATCTATTTGAGTGGATGTAAAGTGCCCCAGTAGGCACCAAAAACCTCCGGCTGGGTCTACCATGATGGCGTGGAAATGAAGCAACCGTGGCTTTGCCATGATGAGGGTAATAGAATAGTTACGTTAATTTACAGTTTAAACACAAGTGATAACCACTAGTACTTCAAACTATGTCCTTCAGTTTAAAAAGACCATCCTTAACAGTAAGGAAAAACTACCCTATCCAAAACTTTCGTTTTGCCATCCAATTTTTTTCTTTACTATCCTTGTGATTTCATTTTTGCCTCACGATCCCATCACTGAATCGTTTCGAGCATATTCCCTTTTTTATCCAGCACAACACAAATAAAAAAATACACAGGTAAAAATAATTTATCACCACCACATTTAAACAAACTTAAGTGTAATATCTCAAATTAATACCTATACGATTATACATCTTTTTGATTTCGCCGATTCGTGAGCAGTTTCGCCGCAAATGAAGTTTGCACCGGAAAAACCGAAGTTTGAGGTCACGAGATCTCCGGCACAGTCCTCTCATGACGACCACGGCCAACAACGGCGGCGTCTTTCTGAATCGCTTTTGTTAGTCGAGAACCCAATGTTTGTACTTCAGAATGAATTCGCGTTCTTGGCATAAAATTTTCTCCATCAGATTTTAAGCGTCTTTTATTGCTCTTTGTGTTTTCTGCTATATACCACTGATTTAACGCTTTGCACACACCATCTGTTTTCACCACTTTCCTCCACCTAGTCTTCACCACTTTCCTCCACCTAGCTCTATCTGTCGCAATATCCAATAACATTTCCAACTTAAGGGTATTAATAATGCTACAATTATCTTTGCTCTTCCTGTCCATAATTCCAAAATTACGCATGTCTTCAAGTAGAGCAGACTTGTAGGACATTTCTGGGGCTCCTCGTCCTCGAGAAAGAGAATGACCAGTGTCCTTTAATAGCTGTGAGTGCAGCATAATTAATAGCTGTGAGTGCACCAGAATTTTCGGTAATGGAAAAGAGTCCATTTGACATACAATCTCCTCTTACTTATCATGATAGTGCATAGGCATTATATCTACACCAGTACTACGACATGTATGAACGATGCTAGCGTAGGATATATGCTCAATTGCACGAAACCGAAGTTAGCGACGTAATGATCGACATTAAAAAGAATCAAAACATTCCTAGTTTCACTACCGTAAAGTGCTGAAGATAAAACAAAAGCGTTAAAACCACGCAATCTAAGTTAGAGAGAAATTTTGCGGTTCTCGAGAAGATTGATTCGATTCTTTGCATATGCGGCAGCCATCATGTTTAGTCTTGTGTCTATTTCTGCAGTCAATGACGTGGATACAGAAATCTTGCTGCCGATATATTTGAAAGACAACGACTTTTGTAATTGTTGACCCCGAACAAATGTCGGCAATAAATCTGGTTTTTCTTCTGATCTGGGTTGAATCACCATTATCTCTGTTTTCGTTACAGAAATCGATTGACCGAACGCTGACAAGATATCATCTGCAGTGTTTAATATTTTCTGTAATACATCATTGGACAACGCAACAAATGCTGCATCGTCAGCAAATAAAACTCACATAATGACAACTATACTGAACTCGAGTCCCTCTTAAATAACTTGTTGCTAAACGGATCAGAACTCAAATTACACTGAACACGAACAAAATGAACGCGTTCTTCAACTAATCTATGATGAATAGGTACAATGATTGCGCCAAAAAAAATATTGAACAATAAAGGAGCGAACACACTTCCCTGTTTTAATCCCATTTGCAGCGGAAATGCTTCAGAGAACTGTCCGGCCTCGCGCACCCTTGCTTGAGCTCCAACATGTAACCCCTTAATCACGTTGATTAAATTTGGAGGCACACCACGTCTACTGAGTAACAACCATAACACATCCCGGTCAACCTTATCATAAGCTTTTACGAGGTCTATAAAAGCAATATGTAAAGGCTGGCGAAATTCGCGACATTGTGAACATAATGTTCTTAAGCAAAACAACGAATCAACAGTTCCCCTGCTGCCTCTGAACCCGTTTTGAGTCTCAGGTAACCATCCCAAAGTCTCAGCAGTTGTGTCTAGTCGTGATCTTAACATGCGTTCTAAAACTTTTCCAATATGGTTTATCAAAGATAGTGTTCTGAAGTTGTTGCAATCAGGCTTATCTTCTTCCTTGTATGAGAATTGAATGATAACATCCTCAGCATTGGATCGATATTGTCATCACCACACTCAAGAGATTTATTGAACAATCTTAAAACTTCCACATACAAATTTTCAGATGCAGCCTAGTTCCAAAATTCAATTGGTATCGCATCACTGCCACATGCTTTCTCGGCTTTCATCCCTGTTATTGCGCTTAATAACTCCTCCAAAACAAACGGATTAGCTAGGTCATGTAAAATCTCAGCTTGTGGAGGTAAATATCTATCAACGTCACTTAACTTTTTTGCAGACCCAGGTTGATTCACAAATTTCGAGTGTACAACTCCATAACTGCAAGAGTTTCCTCAGGGGACTGAGTTAGTTGGCCATTATCCTTCTTAAACGATTTGTAAAAGGGGTATTAAAACGCTCCGCCGCACTTGCTGGAGGATATTGGTGGGGCAGACTCGAAACTCCATGCTCAGCCAGTCCTCTTGAAATGCTCGCGCGGTTGCTTCTACACGGAAACCAAATCGACAGTGACAGCCGCTGTCTGCGTAGAAGATTTTGTCCGGGAGGCAGCGCTGGGCCTCAATTTGCTGAGAGAAGCCTAATGGAGAGACATTTTTGGTCCCAAGAAGACCTAAAATTTGCCCCAAAAGATTTAACTCCTCACTAGTGGTAAGGGTAGTTTGACAAATCTGTTCCACGGGAATTAGGAAATCGTAAGTGTACTGCTTTTCATCATTCACGTAGCCAATCGAGTGAGCTCGCCAGATGTTGAGTTGAGCAGGGGTTAAATAGAGGGAGGAAGGGACACGGGCCCTGTAGAGCTCCAAGCCACTTCCACCCGCTCCAAGAGTGCAGCCCACAAGGGGTTGACTCCTTTCCCCGGGGGTCTGGATCCGCGATGGTCGCAATGAGGCTTTCAATATTTTCCATTTGCGCAAATTTAAAGTAGCCCAATAGCTTTCTCCAGAGGGTCTACAGCGATGTCTTGAATGCGAGACATTCATACTGCGGTTTGTTGGGAAGTTGTCTTGAAGACGAGCGGTAGTTGGGTCTGCTTTATAGCACCACTGAGGAGAGACGCAGGACAAACTCGGATCTCCACGCTAACTCAATTCTCTTGCAAATCTTTTTGTGTTGCCTCCACTCGAAAGAAGAACTTACAGTGCCAGCAACCTTCGACATAAAAGACTTTTTCTGCAATATTTTGCTGGCTCTCGTGTTTCTGAGAGAAACCAAGGGGGGCCAAATCTAGGATCCGAAGAAAGTGGAGAAGTTTTTCCAGAAGATTAATCACCCTGGAATCCAAAAGGGGGGTCTGGCAGAGGGTTTCCAGCGAAATGTTCAAAATATGGCAATAATGCTGTTCTTCAATTTCAAGCCCACCAGATGAGCTTTCCAAGTATTTGTCTGCTGTCTTCTGAGGTGCAGCACTTTTAAATGCCATATGAGTATGCCTTGTAACAGCCTCTCCAATCTGGCAGCTCTCTCATAATCATTGGGAGGTTTTTTGTTTCCGATAATACCAACGAGGCGGTGTTGATTATAGCAACGTACTTTCCCATGATGCGTCGCCGGAGGTTTTGCAGCGTCAACAGATTCCCCAATTGCGAAAGTTCGAGACGAGGTGCTGTACTGCAAAATTTGCTGGAAAAATAACTGTATTATACCGATCTGGATTGAGTTGGCTCGCTGATTCATCATAAGCCTTCAGGAACACTCTAGAGTCCCTTTCCTACTCACGGTGAGTACTTTTGGTAGATGAAGGAAACCGGTTTTGCATGCGCGTTTCAAAATTTTCGAAAACGCTAAAAGTGGTGAGCGGTGTCGCTTGCGGCATAGATTACTATGTAGATCTAGAGGCCTTGTGGAAGTTTGTGAGTCAAAACTCTTCAAAAGCCGAATAGCAAAAAAAAATGCTTTGGCACTGTCGTACAAAACACTTTTCAAAACTGGTCAAGAATAATCGTGTCCTAAGCCAGGATGTGGAGTCGCCGGTTGATGGTATTCTCAATAATGACGGTTTGACCTATTTGATGGAAAAGCCCCCCGCTGGTTGCCTGGATGAAGGGCACAGGCAAGGAGATAGATGACAAACTAATGGGATTGGTTGAGGATACGTTTTAGTGAGGCGAGGCATGTGTCCAGACACTCGAGGTCTGAAAATATCACGTAAACTAGTACTCGCTCTGTGTCACATTGTTTTTGATTATTTCCGGCTTCTCGGCTACCTTACGTTTGAATACCAAATCAAAGAATCGTACTACTTCAATCATGCCTAAAAATTGCAGCAGCCAAAGTCAAATCATCCGACACCACATCTTTAATTGGTTAATTATTTGACCGATCATTGTAGTTTGTGAAATTCGAACCGACGGCGGAAACCGATACGACGATTATCTAATTCTGTTCGAATTAGTTGAAAATCAAATTGGTTTGCTCCTGTTATTGTTCCTCACTAGTAGTAGAAAAATAAGCAATGCGTGAGTCATCGGTCGTGTAACAATGCGCCATCCACTATAGCGGATGTAGTACGTACGAACAAAAGTGTTCCGCTGTACACGGACCGCTTATAATCGTCCGCTACAGCGGTGGCTACTGCGATTCCGCTATATAGTGATCGCTATAGTCGTATTGACAACGACAAAGCGCACACCAGTCTTGTAATATCATAAAAATATTGTTACTAGTTGATACATTTTTTCTGCTACCTAGCATATAAGAAGTCCGAAACCGACAAGACGACTGAAACGAGCTCTTACTACGCCATCGCCACCATGTCGGCCATGAGAACAAATCCTCTTTTAGAACTAGAACCCAAACCGCAATACCGCAATTTTCATCCCCACAAGCGGCACCGCCAGCATCAGCATCGCTTAGTCCGTGTCCATTGATGGTTTGGTGCATTGACTTCATCATATTTTAAACGTGTAAACAAAATTGATGGTTTTATATTTGTTGGTAATAAAATACCTTACGCCTTGGTTGCACCTGTTGATATACCTCGCCCTGTTTTTCACGGCTTCCTTATCCTGATGTATTTGAGATATTATTTTGTCTTTTACTGGTAGTTTCATATACTCCAGTTGTGGCTACCTTATGGTAAGCTTCCCATCTGGAGGTACAGCACTTCAACAACAACAAAATTTCCAAATAATAAGTAGCAAATGAATGATTTAACGCAGATTTCGCTGTTTACATGGAGTATAAATTTCTCGTAACTGGGCTGCAGCAACTAATACCTGATTCAAATCCCATACTTGCATATAATGTGTCTATAAATGTTTGATCTTTTGGTCAAAATTTGCAACGTCGGCTTCTATCCACTCGGATCTTTTAATATCGAAGTAAACATCCAGTAAGCTTTCAATAGATCTGCATATACGACCTCTAATGATTCAATCATGTCTCCGTTCTTAAAGGTCCAGATCACCTTCTCCCTTGGTCCGGGTAAAACGCAGTCGTCTTGGCCAATTGAATAATCCTCCAAAGCTACCTGTTACTATTCCTTGCTCTTGCTTAGAACTTTGAATATATTTCATCACACCATTCTTGAATTTTGAGCATATCATATACATAGCAAACATTGACCACCACTCGTTCCTGTTTCCAACCTACAGCCAATAGTTGAATATTCCTGAACCTTTCGAACATTATGCACGATAGTTCGCATACGTATAAATTTTTACTAACGTTTGCATTAATCCTCTGCACAAAAGTTATGCCTTGGGGGTGTCTGGTGAAAGCATAACCCAAATGTGCATTGAATGTTGGTTTACGAAAAGGATGCATGTTACAATAACACAATTCAGATAAGTTTTCTAGTTCCACTTTTGATATTGGTTTTCCTCTGCGCTGCCTTTCTGATGTCCTCACTTCTTCTGGGAATATTGTGTAGAACTCATCGTTGTACGAGTAAGTACAATACGTGCAACGCTATGAACAGTTTCCTTTTTGAAGACCGCCTTCTTGTCTTTGTTGCTGGGGGTCAACATCTTCAAAGAATTCTACACGCGGAAATAATAGCTTCATACCTTGACCTAATCCATGTAATCGAATAGTATAATCCCATCGTCTCTTTATATTTTCCAATATTCTTTTCCCACCAATAGATCAAAATTGTGGACTTGATTCAAAAGGAAACTCTCAGGTTGGTTCCGGTATACTTTTATAGATGGTCTTCGAAATTCTACCATTATTTCGATTAAAGGTGCGTAAATAACCAATTATTCACTTATTGATATCTTAGGTCCATAGAGGTCTTGTTCCTGCGGGTGTTGGCGCTCAGAGCTCCCCTCTCGGTCAGCACAGGACTTGCAGTTCTTGGTTCATGGGGAGTGGTTTCTTAGGTGGAGGGTGTAGTACCACTTCGTTTGCTTTTGGGTGCGTAATCACTATGCCTATTCACCTCACCGTAATTAACTATAAGATTTGCGGGAAGAAAGATACATAGAGAATGATTATTTGCAACTAGCTTCGCTAAGTCTTGGTGCCTGCGCATTTTATACTCCTGGTTGCTTCTCCTCCCTCCCCAGCAATAAATCATTATGCGATTTTAGGGCGGGAGGAGTAACACGGAACCGGAAAGTGCTGACAAACGAAGGATGGAAAATATAAAATAGAATATGGAATTTCGAAAAGGCTAATAGGACTAATCAATGGTACCTCTATGTATAACAATCTCTTATCGTAAAATTATAATATGAGAAATGTCTAGGTGGTTTAGGGTTAGAGAGTAATTTTCTACCTTCCAAAAATATATTGTGTTTAAGAAGGATAATAATTGCTTACTATTTCGTCGTGCATCAGCCAACTGGCACAATTTCATTACTTGCTGAAAATCTTGTCTCGCTCAGCGGCATGCGTCGTGAACTTTCAGCTCAAGAGTGATGTCGTTGCTATCGAGGCGCATCTGGTGCATTCTACTAGGTAATCGCAGCAAGGTTCACCCGGATTGGTAAGGTACCATCGGATTTCTTTACCTCATTCTATGATTTTTATTTGAGATATCTCATCCTTTCCATTTTTTTGTTTCTTCTCTTTCTTACATCTGTTTTTTAGAAAAAGGATGGCTAATAAAAAGAGTCCGCCTGCTCTAAATTCCAAGCAAAGATCATTTTCGAGCTTTTTGTGGCGCGAGGTGGTTTTAACCATGATTATATATTTTTGCTCACTGCGCTGTTATCACTACCGTGACTTTTCTATAAGCATGTTCCGAGTCTCGGGTACTAGGGGTGCGCCTGCAATGCCTCCTCGTCACGTTTCCATTCACCTCGGTCAGCTCGTTACATAGAGTAGTGGTTCGTTCGTGGGGTGGTGCGGGTTTTTCTCTAGCTTCATCCTGATTTGTCTTGTGACTTTCTTCCCTATCCAACTATAAGTTTTCCGGACATATTTTAGCTCCCCTGGACTATTGACCAGGATTAATAATTTTGTTTCGTACCATACACTCTTCATAATAAAAACTAGACATTTAAAGGTAAGATTAACCGCGCATGCATAAAACAATACGAGAGAAAAACCCAGTCAACCAACCAACTTATCCCACCAGCACGGCTTCCTTACGTTGTACTTGACGATTCCGTAGAGCTACTTTGAATGCTCTATTAAAAACGACTCAATCCGGGCTAAATCATCTGGCTGAAGTCCCTTCTTTTCAGACGGTTGAATTAGAAGTGTGTTCGGCCTTGACTCCCAATAAAAGTGTCCTCTATCCGTGTCATGCAAGAATGAATCCAGCTCATCATCGATCCAGCATATGGGAATACCAGGGTAAGTTTGATCGACAATATCCGCAGCATGAGCTTTATGCCACATACTTGGATCTCTAGCCAATGGGAATTCATCGATTCCTAAAGCTGGGGCTAACAGCAGCCTTGCCTTCTCGTCCCACGATGTGAGCCATCGAATGTCAGCTAGATTTCTACCCCAATAGTTTATTTTTAACACCACCTCGGTGGACCACCTTATATTCCACCAATTGACCCTCTTTAACTTCATTTTTTCTTTCTGGTCTCGCCACGCACCGCCGTCACCAACGTAATTGATGACGCCATCAACATCTAGAAGCAATATTGGTTTCGCCTTGCTCAAGGAGAGTTCTGAGGACAATGAGTAAAACAATTAAACTTGTCAACAAGCTCCAGTAAAAGCACCACAACGATCACAGCGCAGTGATCACAGTATATAGGTTTCAAATCACCAGAGACGTGTGTCGATTATGTACCTGCGGCAGACGGTGGGAGGGCTCTCCTCGCAGAGAAGAGGGGGATGCGGTAAGCTAAGTCTTGAGACATCATTTCCTCGTCTCTGGCCTCCCCTGTGAGCCACGAACATGATTGGGAAGCGTTCCATTAATTACATGGGTGCGATCGAGAAATGGTAAATTTTCAATCGTAACACTGGTATGGAATAGAGATACAATGCCATGCAATTTATTTCGTTATTAAAGAAGTTATGAAGAGCTGGAAGCATCTTCTCACATGGCAAGATAGAACGTGCTTTCCTCTTCTTTTTCTTCTTTGCCTTTATTTTGCCTGAATTAGAAGGAAAGACTTCGTTACCAATAATGGGAGGAAAGAGGATGGAGAAAACCAGCACAACTCGAACTAGAACGTACAATAAAATGAAAGGAAAGATGCTGGGTCCCAAGTGAGCGCATGACGAGAAAATTGTATTGCATCAAATCATCTTGGAGGTTGATGGCATAGTAACAAGCACATGTCCATGACCAGAGTACCAACGGCCACGCACTCCTACGCTTCTTCTATTCTAGGGCAATTTTAGCCTGGAATTAACTTGATTAATGATTCTTACCTTTCACCTGGGAGCTCGGAAAGGCCCAAGAAACAATCACGAGTTTTCTTCCCTCTCTTCTTATGTTTAGGATGCGTACTGTCTCTACACCAGTCAGTTTGTACTCTGCAGTGAGATCTTGCAACTCGCATTCATTGAAAAATTGGTCTCCATCGACATTTTGTTCCCTCAATTTCGCTGCTGCAGCGCGCAAATCAGGATTACCATTATTAACGAACTTAATCCAAGCCTCCAACTCTTCTTCCTGTAATGCATCTAAACGCTTTTTCTGAGATTGGCGAGGATATTGGATACCTAAAACGAACAGTAGTTCTGTCACAAGAATATACCGAGCTGTAGCGATGTGCACATATTGTAGAATTGTAGAATATACAATATTGATAATATATTCATTTTTCCAAATATTGATATATTCTAGTCCTCACGAATGCGTCAATTTCATAGAAAGGGACGCCATGTATCAACAATAATTTACGATAGAGACGGAATGCAAAAAAACAGATCTTCAGCAACAGACGTAATAAATGACATGTAATACCTAATAAATTTTGAAGAATCCATGCAAATATGCTTTTCACTGGTAAGATAAATAGAGAAAGTGTATATTAAAAATAAGCTCGAAAGGAATCGTATGAAATTCACTGACAAATATCCAGAAGCACAATCAGGAGCACCATTAAAGTGTCTCTTAAATGATGTACGCGACGCTTGAATTGATGCGGTGTTCTTGAATTGATATTATTTTTCTAGCCTTCTTTAATCCATTCGAAGTTCAATTTATTGTGTGTGATAATCGCGTAACGATAACTAGTTTTTGTATAGTTCACGGGCAGTGTCGAGCGAAATATTTAGTAAGCAGCCCGTTGTTAAACGATAAATGAATTTCAATCTAATTACAAGAGACTGCTGTGATTATCACTGCCGGATACATCAACTATTCCTGACTACAGTATCTATACATTACTCATCTTGTTGTCGAGGAAATGACTGATTTAGCTTTGAAATATTTTTCGTAAATATCGACGGAGAAGGGAGAAGGGAGAATTGATGAAGCCGTGTTTAAGTTATTGTTTTCAAAATATAGATTATGTGACATTCTATTGAAACATGACTAAATACAAAACATTTTGTTATTGCACGGCAATAATAACGTGGATATTGTCTGTGTGTTAAATATTAAGCTTATTTCAGGCAAGAAAACTTTGCGTTCTCGTTCCCGTCTTATCGGTTCGTTGATAAACTTTTGCCTTGCACTCTACCGAGAATCCATGATCGGATTTTTGTTTGCTTCTAGAGACTATGTTTCCTGTGGTAATGGTTATTGTATATGATCAAAGTCAGAGTTTATCGCAACAAAACGAATTGCTACCGCATCTTACTTTAAGTTTTTAATTTGTGCTATAAAAATCAATAAGGCTTTCTAACGCCTCCACCTACTCCTTTCGAGAAATCTCTAATATGCAAGTCTATTCGACTTTGGATAGAGCAAGGAGGACTTATTTCGGAATTTTATTACCTGTTTTAGACAGGTTAAAAGAGTGCGAAGATATTCAAGACCTGCATATTCGATATCTAAGCACTGGGTGGAATAGTGTCTTGTATGTAAGTAATCACGATACCTGTATGAAATTAAGTTTACCACATGTAAATTAAGTTATGCGTAGTTTACCAAATGTAAACGGTGGGATAATGCGACAACGAGCTATTCCGCTCATGTTGTTCCTCCACTGTGGTATGGACGCGCTGGGAATCTTTGCCTTCCCTCATTTACAGAGAGTTGTGAATATATTGAGACCATTACCGTTTTTCTCTTTTTCCGATATCTCAGAGTATTTTCTCGCCTGGTTGAATCTGTGGCGTTTATTCATGATATAGGCGTTGCGCATTGTGACATACGAAGGAATAACGTTTTCTTCGTAAAAATGATGATTATGACCACCAGACTAAGTGTAAGCTGGTACATTTCAACAGATATGATATTTTCCCACCACCCAGTTTAACGAAGATTGGGAGTAGATGGACCTTTCTAAAGTACTAGTTGTAACGCTTCTTGAGTCTTTTGAGTGGAAGCTGTAAGAAACCTCGACTGTCGAGCGATCGCGGACTACTAAGGGAAGCGATCTAATTACGCGAATGAAAAGAAGCTGCGAGATACTTGAGAAATGCGCAAGAACAAACGTGTCCTAAGCGAGTGGAGTCGCCTGTTGATGGTATTCTCAATAATGACGGTTTGACCTATTTGATGGAAAAGCCCCCCGCTGGTTGCCTGGA
>Ga0007836_1000274_pt1 | contig 12120 bp, 7 predicted proteins | sample CryBogCBE23Oct07_FD_71205 | JGI IMG/M metagenome (GOLD analysis project Ga0007836, IMG submission 71205) | Freshwater microbial communities from Crystal Bog, Wisconsin, USA - CBE23Oct07 | ecosystem: Environmental > Aquatic > Freshwater > Lake | place: Crystal Bog, Wisconsin, USA | collected...
GCCACTACGGTTAACCCTTTGAGAAAAATATCCCTTCGGATTTTTCTCAATTTTAGCTGCGCTAAAACCGGATTTCCCTAAGGTGGCTTATGTAAGTACTGGTGGAGATGCGAATATTAGTCTATTTTAAGTACTTTAAATTTATATGCGTTTGCCCTGTCAAATATCTTCTTAGTTTTCATAGTTAAAATGATAACTTATATCTTCGCCTACTAAATTTTAATAATGACAGTTCATAGAGAAGGGTATAAGTCCATTGCAATTGGTGCACTAATTTTTGGTTTAATTAACTTAACATCTTTTAATTTTCTTAGTGAAAAGCTACCTTACCTATCTGTCCTCATTTTTATCATTACGCTGGCATTTTTATTGTTTCTAATCTCATTTTTCAGAATTCCTAACAGAGTATTAACCATCAATGATAACCAAATTATTTCGCCTGCCGATGGTAAAGTGGTTGTTATTGAGGAAGTTGAAGAAATAGAATATTATAAAGATAAACGCATACAGTTAAGCGTATTTATGAGTCCCGCTAATGTACACGTTAACAGAAATCCTATTAGTGGAGAGGTTATTTACAACAAATATCATCCAGGAAAGTATTTGGTTGCTTGGCATCCTAAAAGCTCTTTATTAAATGAAAGATGGAGTGTTGTTATCCAAAACGAAAAAGGATCGCTTTTATGTAAACAAATTGCAGGTGCCGTTGCCAGAAGAATTTGCAATTATAGTACTGTAGGAAAAAAGGTAAACCAGACAGATGAGTATGGATTTATAAAGTTTGGTAGCAGGGTAGATGTTTTATTACCTATAGGTACCAAAATACACGTTAAATTGGATGAACCTGTTAAAGGGGGCGTTACAGTCTTGGCATCTTGGTAGTGTAAAGTAAGAGTTGATATCATTTATTTTAACAATCAACAATCCTTTATTTAATTTTTGGCAACTATATTTGATTCATTAAATAACATACAAATTTTATACAATGAAAAAAGTACTTTTATTAGCATCAGCGGCATTATTATTAATTGGTGGTGCAATGGCACAGCAAGGCGAAAAGAAAGATAAAGAGTGTAAGAAAGGCGATAAATGTTGCAAGAAAGAAGGAAAATCTTGTCACAAAAAAGACAAGAAAACTGCAGAACTATCAGATTCTACTTCTTCTAAAAAGTAATAACTAGTTAACTGTAATTTTAAGAGGCTATCTCAAAAGGGTAGCCTCTTTTTTATGTATTCTATACTTTACAAACACTTGAATCCTCTTTGCTTGGGAATTTTATTGGATAGATTGATTAAGCTAAAAATTGTTTATTGATTGTTTTTAAACCTTTAGCCCTAAAATAAAACTAAGCATTTCAATATGAGAAAATTACTGCTTTCGTTATTTATTTTTGGTTTGTTTAATGTTGCTTTTGCACAAACTGCTCTTTTCAATTTGCCTTTAAAGCCGGTAAGGCAGGAAGTTTTATTGAATGGATTATGGAACTTTACGAGTAATAACGACCATCAACCAACACAAATTCAAGTACCTGGTTGCTATACCAATGTATGGGGTGGCAAGTGGGGAAAGCCTTATTGGGATGCGTTTAACTTTCCAAGAAAATGGACGAAAGGCGCAATGTATGAGAAAGAATTAGTAGTGACTGATGCCTTGAAAACAAAGAACCTCCGCTTGCATGTGGATGGTTGCTTTCAGAACTATTCGGTACTGTTTGAAGGAAAAACTTTCGATACCATTCATGATGGGTATAGTGCCAGAAACTTTGATTTGGGTAAAAACATCTCAAACGGTAATCACACAATAAAAATAAGGGTGGAAGACGAGGCTACAAGATTGAGTGGTGGCGAAAGTATGGGTAGTAAGGGTATTTGGGATGATGTATCCTTGCTCGCTTTACCCGACATCTTCGTAGAACAAGGGGTGGTGGTGCGTACTTCCTTCGCCAAAAAGAATATTGAATGTGATGTGCCAGTTAATAATACGACCGATACCAAACAGACTTTCATTATTAAATATTTCATCACCGATTCCACTGGTAAAGTGGTGAAAACCATTGATGGCGGCGAACAAACCCTCGAACCAAAAACTACTAAGACGATCACCATCAATTCTCCTTGGGAAAATCCTCATCTATGGTTTCCGCACGACCCGTATCTCTATCATTTCAATACCGTTTTATATACCAAAGAAGGGAAGGTGATTGATTGGCAAAAGGAACGGTTTGGATTTAGAGAAATTACTTGGGGAGATGCCAAGCTGTACATGAATGGCCGATTATTGTATTTGCGTGGGCATGGAGAGCATTACTTGGGAGACATTCAGGCATCGAGGGAATACTTTAAGACTTGGTTTAGAGAATTGAAGAAAATGGGTGTCAACTTCATGCGCTTGCACGTTTACCCGAAACACAAAATACTATATGAAGTAGCAGACGAAGAAGGTTTCTTGTTAGAAGCTGAACCTGCTTTTCACTTTAAAGTGGCTGCTGATACCGTATTTGCCGAAAAACATTTGGGCGATATGATGAAGAACCTCATCAATCATCCCTCCATTTTCACTTGGAGTGTTTCGAACGAATTGCGTTGGCAAGGAGGTGGCGAGAAACCTTGGTTAATAAATAAAGCGCATACTATAGATAAAACTCGTCCTGCATTTGCTTCCGACTTTAGTGCGTTCTCTACGCATGGAGATGTAATAGGTCACCATTATAATACCGATTCTGTTTTTAGAGAGTGGGAACAATTTGGGCCTAAGAAACCGATGATTTGGGATGAATGTGGTGAAGTTTGGCAACCTAATCGTCCTTTAGGGAATGGTACCGCGGGCTATGAAGTAATTGCACAAGATTATGCAACAGGAATCTATCGCGATGGAAATAATGAGATAAAATATGCCTTTGATTTAATAAGAGAAGGCAAAACCTTTGATGGTAGTTTGCATCGTGTAAACGCCGTGAGTCCTTGGGACTTTGGTTGTGTGTTTTTTCGTTGGCAACCTTACAATCGTTACAGAGGTATTGCCCCTGTTTACAAAACTTTGGAAGGGCCTGGTGTAAAACCAAGACAAGTGTTGCCTTGTGCCACCCCTGTTAATATCTGGGATTCTACGTTGCCTGTTTATGAACCCAACCCCGGCTATTATCTTTTTGCTGAGGATATGAAGTGGGTGCGTTTTCCGTACGACAGCAAGAATTTTTCTTTCTTTGGTGGAGAAAATACCATCATCAAGACGCCTTTATTACAGTATGATGATCTACGATTTGTAGATGAAATCCATTGCAAGATAGAAACACCAAGTGGTATCATCTTATCCGAAACCATCAAAAAGCAAAGCATACAACCTGGAACTATGTTGCGGGATATAGAGTGGAATTTTACCATTCCTACTGTAACCACTGCTACACCTATTCACATTGTAAGGGAGTTTTGGTATCAAGGAAAAGCAGGTTATAAGGATGTTAGGGAAGGGCATATTTATCCAAGACTATCTGCTTCTATATTGCATTTGAATGGGAAGAAGATTGGGGTAATTGATGAGGATGGGGGATTGATAAAGGTGTTGAGTGATGCTGGGATTCCGTTTAAGAAGTTTTCTAACGAAGATACAATTCAAGGAATAGATGTTCTTATTGTACAGGGAATGATTCGAAATCCTTCTTTTCAATATCAATTGAATAAGGGATTGAGAATTATTAATCTTCTCCATTCAGATAATCTACTAAAAAATGGCTCTGCACATCTTTTTGTAAATGGCGGAAATTTTAAACTACTAAATGGTATTGGACAGCAAGAATTAACTTTTTGGAAAGGGGGCAATGAATATGGAGGAATGGATAAGCCTGATGTAAGAGTTAATACTCGAGAAATAGTAGCAGGGGATAAAGATGGAAAGACAAGTGCCTTGTGTGAGATGTACTTTGGGGAAGGGTGTTGGTGGTGGATAACTTTAAAGATTATTGAGTCAATTGAAAAAGAGCCTGTAGCTGGTTGGTTGTTGCACAATTTAATTGAGTCTGCAGCTAACTACAAACCCACTATCCAAGGTAAGAAAACGGCAGTATATGGAGAATCTGATTTCGTAGATTTTGTAGGTTGGATTAAAAGCAGTAAGTCAATTTCCGCCATTAATCCAACTTCACTAAAAGATTTCCAAGTTCTATTCTTGGATGCCAGAACTCATTCATTAACCAATGAAGAAATAAAAACACTCAAATCTTTTGAGTCAAATGGAGGAAGGGTTCTTATTTATCAAATCACAGATAAAACAATTGATAGCTACAAAAAGCTAATCGGTGATAGTTTAACCATTACCAAGCCTTTCTTGAATGAAAGGGCAGGTTGCGTAAAAGCTGCTACTAGCTGGACTTTAAGAAGTACCCCTAAAACAGGAGTTGAATATTATGATGGTGTAGTTATTCCACAACCCTTTGAATCGAACTATGACCCTTTCTTGTCTGGGTTATCTAACATCACCCTCAATTGGAATGGAAAGTCTATGTTTGATTATGGGGTAAAGATGAAAGGAATTTCCCCTGTTTCAGTCAATGATAGCTTTAGGATATTGGTTAGCAATTGGCGTAACGATTGGAGTGTACCACCCTTTGGTGCGGAATACATTAATGAAGGAAAAGATATGCGTCAGGCTATGTGGTACCTAAATCGTGACCCTGTATTAGCAAGGGTAAAACAAGGTAAAGGTGAGTATATGCTTTGTCAATTGAATTTGATTAATGGCGAAGAAAAAGGGAGGACTATTGCTAGTCATATTTTTACAAACTGGGAATGTGGGCAGCTTGATTCTACTTATTTCCCTGATAAAAAGGATGTGTTTGACTTCACCGCCGCTACAGATCAAAAAGTAAGATTGGCAAAAGTGGAACAACAGTTGTCTCGTTTGAAACCATTGGATAGTCTGCCTTCGGTATTATATGATATGGGTGGCAGTTCGGATGGTAAACAACGCAAGATTTTATTGTTGACTGATAGCAGAATGTTGGCAGTTGCACCTGAAATCATCAAGAAGTTGAATGGCTTTGGTAATGTTTCCTATTCTGGTGTTTCAGTCAATAATCCTAAGGCGTTTAATAGTAATACAGAGAGTGCTTTAGGCGGCACTAAGTACGATGTAATCTATTTATCTATCGGTTATGATGGTGTAACTGATTTTTCTGAAGCAGGTTTGAAGAAGTTTGATAACGAGATTACAACCCTTGTCGCCACGCTAAAGAATACGGGTGCAAAATTGATGTGGGGTACACAAGCACCCTTGCCCACTGCGTGGTTTGGGGATTTGAATAATGAAAAGATTAGTTTACTCAATCAACGAGTTAAGAAAATAATGGAGGCAAATAGTGTGTTGGTGAATGACACGTATGGCTTTATGATGGACAAAACACCCGAGTACATCAATCAGGATAAAAAGGATTTGACATTGATAAACTCTGATTTCTTCAAAGCATTTACGCCTAAGTTGGTAACAACTATCGTGGAAGCATTGAAGTTCTTCGGGAATTAAAAGGTTTTTAGGTTTTACATTGATAAAAAAAAGTGATTAACCCTAGTGGGGAATCATTTTAATATTAAATATAAATACAAGTATTACATGAGTAGTTTATATTTTTATCAATGAAGGACGTTCAGAGATTTCGTGGTACTTTATTACATCTTTAGCATAGTAGTGTATTACCATACTTTTTCGTGTTAACGAATGGTCTAAGATTGGAGAACCCCCATGAATAAGATTTGCATGCCAAATAAATACGTCACCTTTTTTTGCATAAAACACTTTCTTTTCTAGGTTCTTTTCCTGAATAATTTCTTCTATGACGTCTTCATAATCTGAATATTCCTTATTTCCCAACTTTAAAAGAGTGCTTGTATCATTAAAGTCATTGTTAAGCAAATAAGGTAATTGATGGCTTCCAGGGTAATAAAATAGAGGTCCATTATCTTCATTTGTTTCTTCTAAAGCTATCCAAACGGCAATCAAATAACCCAAAGGATAAGTAGTCATGTGAATGCTGTCTGAATGTGCACGTTGGTTACTACCTTTTATGAAGTTCAAAGTTTGAAAGGGAACAACTTCTTTATGAAGAAGAAAGTTTAATATTCTAATCAATTCCGGGGTGTAAGTAACATTTTTGATAACATCTGAAATTTTGTTAGCGAAGGGCAACTTATTATCGTGTGTTGGTTTTATAAGTTGCTTCTCAACTATTTCATCAATTTCTTTATTTATAGATTGAATAAGGTTGTCCTCAAAAAAGGATGGCAATAACATAAATCCATTGTGAGACCAATTGATGATTTGCTCCTGTATGTTTATCGGAAATGTTGCAAATACAGGATGATTTGGGGTAAGCTCTTTTGAATTACCAACATCTAACCATGCTTGTGAGATTTTATCTGGAAAATCTTTACTGGAAATAGAAGTAAATAATGGTTTACGAAGGCCGTAGCGTTTGAATGCCTGCTTATTGTGCAAAAGACTTTTGTAGTGTATCAAATTATATAGCCAATGAGCAGGCTTAATTTTCTTTAAAGCCGAAAGGATTCTTTTCATTGTAAAATTTCATTGTTGTTAAATATTCTTGCCCCATTGTTCCGTATTGTTAGGTGCTTAAACTATTGCAATAATCAAGCAAAATTCTTTATGCAAGTCCTTTACCAAACATTAATATTTATATAAGGATATGACATTAGCCTAGCGTTTTTAATATTCTCATTCCTTCGTCCCAATTTGTATGTCCCGAAATTGTATTGATATGACCCGCGTTTCCAATGTTTATAAATTCACTACCCCATTTCTCTGCAAAGAATTTGGCTCTGTCTACACTAACCCAAATGTCGTTTGAACTTGCAACCACTATTGTTTTAAAACTTATTCTATCAAGTGGAATTGGCGCAAAACCTGTAGCGGGAAAAATATATTGTGGTGCTTCTAGGTCGCTTGGTGCAACAAGTAAGGCACCCTTAATCTGTCTTTTGTATTTTTTAATCCAATGCGCAATTGTTAAGCAACCTAAGCTGTGACCAATAAGTACCACCGTGGCATTGTTAAACTCGGCAACTTTATTGTCAATTGTTTCTATCCATTCCTCACAAACAGGCGCGTCCCACTCTTGTTGTTCTACTCTAAAAAAGTTGTCTCCTGAATTTTGAAAGTATGTCTGCCAATGTTCCTCCCCCGAATTCCCAAGCCCAGGGACAATTAAATAATTTGTCATTTTTAAATACTAACATTTATGCTTTTAATCTAAACGATTTCCCATTTTACTCAATGGCAATACTAATAAAATAGTACCATTCAACCTTTTAAAGGGATGCATAAAAAATCTTTGCTTAAATGTAAGAAATCAGTAACCCTATTTGTGCTTAAAGCCCCGATAAGGTTACTTTGCAAATGAATTTTTTTTATTCATCCTTTTAAAGAAGCGCATATATTATTGGTCAATTAGCTATTCATCAATTTAAAAAATACAGGTTTCTCTATTCCTGATGCACTCATGCAATTATACTGCTTTTTATGCTTCAATACACAAGCCAACTTATGGGCAAACAAAGGCTGATATAAGTTTTATACACCATTCTTAGGTTTTTATTCCCTTTTTATTAGTACAAATAGAACGCGGATAGTTTTCAATGAGATTTTCACCCCTATAGATTTAACTTAAATATTTGCTGATGGAGTTTTGATTCGAGTGAGTCGAGCTTAGACTCGAGTGAGTCGAGCTTAGACTCAAGTAAGTCGGACTTAGACTCAAATGAGTCAGACTTAGACTCATTTGAGTCAGACTTAGACTCAAATGAGTCGAACTTAGATTCAAACGAGTTGAACTTAGACTCAAGTGGGTCGAACTTGGATTCAAGCGGGTCGATCACCCAAAAAGATGAAGGTATACCCTATCTGCAAAGAGCAGAATAGAATTTCCTGTGGGAAAGGCTTTTACTTAATCTGTAAATTCACCTTTAAAAAGAATTATCTATGTTAAATAATACCCTTCAAATGTTTTTTATTGCTGTGTGATTTAACATTTTACATTTGAGACTTAAAATCTACTTTTATGAATCGTTTTCTATTGAAACCAATATTGCTAAATATATTATTATCCATTACTTTTTTTATTAATGCACAGGTAAAGCCTATTGAAAAGCTTAGCGCTGTTACCGTTAACGACTTTAATATAAAATCGGCAGTGGTTGATGAAAATGCAAATGCAGTAATACTTGCAGATATAGGCACCTCTTATTTTGAAGGTAACAATAATGGAAGAATTGATATTATTTTTAATGAGCACAAAAGAATACTGATAAAAAATAAAGTTGCCTTTGATATTGCTTCCATCTCTATCCCCATCTATTTTGGTAAAACCTTTGATGACGAGGAGAGCTTTTATGACTTTGAAGCTACCACCTATAACCTTGAAAACGGGGTTATAAAAGAAACCAAGCTTGATAAAAGTTCGGTTTACAAAGAGAAGTACAATAAATATTATAACGTTAGAAAATTTACCTTTCCTAATTTAAAAGAGGGGAGCATTATTGAATATAAATACACTATTAAATCGCCCTTTTGGGATGAACTTAGATCATGGAGGTTTCAAGCCGACTATCCTGTTTTGTGGAGCCAATATCAAGTAACTATCCCCCCAATGTTTAACTATTATTCTAAAAGAAAGGGGTATTTAAAGTTTGCGATGGATAGTGTTAAAAATGTATTTAAAACTTACTCAATAGTAGATCCTGGTAAAGCAGGCGATGCCTCCTCATTTTATCATCTTTCTGGTAACGCAGTTTGGGCTTTATGGATCATGAAAGATGCCCCTGCATTTAAAAAAGAAAAATATACCTCTACTAGTAAAAACTATCTGTCCGAATTAAGTTTTCAGTTAAATACCATCAACTATTCCGAAGATAATATTAAACATGTACTGAAGAGTTGGTTTGAGAAAAGCAAGGATATTTTAAAAGAAGACTATATAGCTGATGTATATAAGGATAACCATTGGTTAAATGATGATTTAAAAAGTTTATTAAACGGAATGCATAACCCCGAAGACAAAGCAAAAAAGATATATGAGTATGTGAGGGATAATTATGCTAGTACCGGAACCCTAACCATAACACCTAGTCAAACGATTAAAAAAACATACCAAACCAAGTCGGGCAACGTGGCAGATATTAATTTATTACTCATTGCAATGCTATATAATCAAGGCATTAATGCAGACCCTTTAATATTGAGTACCCGCAATAATGGAAAAGTATTGGAGAGTATGCCCTTATTAGAAGAGTATAATTATATGATGACTAGGGTGGTGATTGATACCGCAACAAGCTATATTTTAGATGCTACGCACAACAGGTTGGGTTTTGGGGTAGTACCTAAAGAATGTTTAAATGGTAGTGGAAGAGTAATTAATGCCAAGACGCCCATTTTAGTTCCTTTATTGCCTGATGATGTTAGCGAAACAAAAAGTACGGCTATTTATATTTACAATGATTCTATTAAAGGTTCAAGCAGTTGTACGTATAACACCCTTTTAGGCACATACGAATCGCTAGATTATAGGGAGACATTGGAGACGAGTAAAAGGGAAGACTTTGTAAAAGCGATTAAAAAGGGGTATACATCTGATATAGAAATTAGCGATGTTACTTTAGATTCCTTAAAGCAATACGAACAACCATTGGCTATTAATTACAATTTAAAAATTAAGTGGGCTGATGATGATGTAATATATTTTAATCCATTATTTAATGAGGCTACAAAATATAACCCTTTTGCTGCTGCCGAAAGGTTATATCCTATTGAAATGCCTTTTAAACCCAATGAAACCTATACCTTGGTGATGGAAATACCAACAGGATATAAGGTTGATGAGTTACCTAAATCTACCAGGGTAAAACTTAATGAAAACGAAGGCATGTTTGAATATATTGCTACTAGCGATGCTAACACTATTCAATTACGATATAAACTAGTATTAAATAAGGCAACTTTTAATCCTGAAGATTATGCAACCCTAAGAGACTTTTATGGGTATGTAGTAAAGAAACAAGCGGAACAAATAGTATTTAAAAAAATTAAGTAGCAATGAAAAAGTATTTTATTCTTTTTTATTTTATGCCTTTTAGCTTATTAGCCCAAAACTATAATGTGAAACTGATACCAGACTCCTTGTTAAAAAATGCCAATGCAGTTTTGCGTTACGAAGAGGAACATGTAGAAATTAAAGCCATTGATAAAGCAGTTAAAAAACATAAATGGGCAATAACGATATTGAACGAAAATGCGGATGTTAATGCTTACTATGAACAATTTTATAGCAGCCTAACTGAGTTAAATGACTTATCGGGTAACTTATATGATGCCGATGGAAACTATTTAAGGCGAATAAAGAAAAAAGACATTACGGATGTAACTTCAAATGAAGAAGAAGGATATTTGATGAGTGATTATCGGGAAAAAAGATTTTCCTTCTCCCATAAAATTTACCCATATACTGTAGAATTTGTAGATGAAATAACCAAAGTAGGTCTTTTTGATATTGCTTGGTGGTGGCCTGTAGATACAAAAGGGTTTTATAGTGTGCAGCAAAGCATTTTTAAGGTTGACTTTCCCTCGGATTATAACTTAAGGATTAAAGCGTTTAATTTAAAAGTTAAGCCTGTAATATCAAGTGTTGGCAATACAACTAGTTATAAATGGGAAGTGAATAACCTAGTAGCAATTGAGCCAGAATACTTGCAACCGCCTGTTAATGAATTTCTTCCTTCGGTATTAATTGCGCCTTCAAAGTTTTCGTTTGGTAAAACAACGGGCGATTTGAGTACATGGGATGGGTATGGAAAGTTTCAACTAGATTTAAATAAGGGACGATATGAGTTAACCGAAAGCGTAAAGCAAGACGTTCATAAATTGACAGATCATTTAAAATTAGTTGAAGAAAAGGTGAATGTTCTATACGATTATCTACAAAAAAACACCCGCTACATTAGTATACAATTAGGTATAGGGGGTTGGCAACCGTTGCCTGCCAAGTTTGTTAGCGAAAAGAAGTATGGTGATTGTAAAGCACTTTCAAACTTCATGGTTAGTATATTAAAAGAGGCGGGTGTAAAAGCTAACTATGTAATTATAAAATCGGGCAGATATCAAAAGGGGATTCATGAGGACTTCCCTTCCCCCTTTTATTTTGATCATGTAATTTCTTGTGTACCTAATGGTAAGGATACTATTTGGTTAGAGTGTACTTCCCAAACAGAAAGTGCAGGATATTGCAGTTATTTTACAGGGAATAGAAAAGCTTTAATGATTACTGATGATGGTGCTAAAGTAGTTACTACCCCACACTATACAGTTAAAGACAACCATAGTATTGTAAATATTACCGCAATCATTCATGATGAGGGTAATATGACCGCCGATATACATACGCATTTAACAGCTTTACAGCAAGATGATGCAAGCAACATTTTTAATTTTAAAACACAAAAGCAAAAGGAAGAATACTGGAATAGCGTATTAGATTTACCTACCTATAAAGCTAGCAACATTAGTTATACCGAAAAAAAAGGAAGAATACCACAAATAGAGGAACAGGTTACCATTAATGCAGAAAACTTTGCTTTAATAACGGGCAAAAGATTGTTTATGTACCCCAATTTTTACACAAAACAACGTAAGCTTACCCCAAATACATCTCGTAAATTTGATATAGACTTTAAGGAGGGCTTTACACAAATAGATTCAATACTTATCAGGATACCCAAAGGCTATAAGCCCGAAAGTTTACCCAAAGATGTAAGCATTAATAATAAATATGGTAGCTATAGTATTAAATACATGGTAAAAGATACAACCATACAGTTGATAAGAACCAAAATTCAGGAAGAGAACAGGTTTCCTGCTGTAGAGTATGAAGCTATCTGTAAATATTTTGAACAAATGAATAAGGCTGACAATGCAAAGATGGTCTTTGTAAAAGAGGAGTAGTTTACTAGACCTCTTCGGAAATTGAAACTAGCTATATTTTCAGGTATCAGGTGTAACGTAAATCGTCATTTCGAGGCACGAGAAATCTAACCAGAGGCAGTAAACAAATTTGAAAATGCCTT
>Ga0007836_1000276_pt1 | contig 12032 bp, 8 predicted proteins | sample CryBogCBE23Oct07_FD_71205 | JGI IMG/M metagenome (GOLD analysis project Ga0007836, IMG submission 71205) | Freshwater microbial communities from Crystal Bog, Wisconsin, USA - CBE23Oct07 | ecosystem: Environmental > Aquatic > Freshwater > Lake | place: Crystal Bog, Wisconsin, USA | collected...
TATTATAGGAATCTATTTTGGGCAATAAGCCAAAAAACAACCAATTGTGCATAAGTATTTAAGCATTTATGGCAAAAAAGGGCAATTCGGTTAAAAATCGTGGAAAAAAAATTAAATATTACTACAAAAAATGTTCAAACATTTAACTAATCTTGCTAATATTTATACCCCACGTTGTGTTTATTTATCAATAAAGCACATTTCTATTTCATTTTAAAGCATTAAGTATGTATCAGTTAATTTATTATTCCGTTGCGAACCCCCAATTGGTACAAGATGATATTAAAAATATACTATTAAAAGCCCGCACCTTTAATATTGCACACAACATAACGGGTTGCTTATTATATCATGACGCTATTTTTTTACAAATTTTAGAAGGTGAGGAAGCTATTGTAAAAGAAGTTTACCATAAAATTCAACAGGATGAAAGACATACGAACATTCACCTCTAGGTAAATGAATATACCAATGAAAGAAGTTTTACTGATTGGAGTATGGCCTACAAAGAATTAAAAAATAGCGATATGGATGAGTTGGGCAAGCTTTTATTGGAAGATAATTTTCATTCGTTGTGCGAGGTTGTTGAAAACAAAACACATGCCTCTAGAATTTTCTGTCATTTGGCTAAGGAGTTTGTGAGTGAGTAGATGAAAGAAGCTTTTTTACATAAACGCTTTATAGCGTTTTAAGCAATATAGGGTGACAAAATACCTCTAATCCTACAATTTCTTTAGGAAGAAGTTGCAAAAAGACAAAAACTAATATATCCTAGCTTTTTATTGTTTCCTAACTTTATTCTACATAGAACGAAATCATCTATTTTATACATTCTTTTTAAAAAGTTGTTCCGCTATGCCTAGTAACAGTACGCAATGTGCTCTATTCTGAAGACCTTTTCTAATGATGCAAGGCAAGAGTTTAAATAAGCAGTGGCAAGTGCTGTAGTCACTAAATATTGGTACAATTTAGTAAAATAAAGTTAGGGTGAAAGTCCTGTATGGTACGACATGCAAAGCAAAAATGAGGAACAACAATGCATTTGTTGATATAACCATTTGCATATATTGTACTTACAGTACTTTGACTGAAGCATTCATTCATTCCTTGCAATAAGTAATACCGAAAGGTAGTTTCAACCATTAATTTGTATTAATCACTAAAAGCTAATCTTCTGTGTGTCTATATATATATGTGGATGTCGTTTTTTTCTTTCTCCCAAATAATAAAATAAAGAACCAAAAGCTAACTTGTTTATTATGCGATGGCGAAAACGAATCCTATATCAAAAGCCCCTACCCTATTTTAAGCCACAAACAATGACAAAACCTTTATCAAATAAAAATTATTTGACAGTTTAAGCCTAATATACTTGTCAACCTGTCAGCAAATTAACCGATGGTATTAGGTTTGTAGAGAGGAGATTTTGTTTCACATAGCATGTGATACATTATAATTAAAATTTCAATTAAACAAACTTAGCGTTATGCAAAAAGGACAAATTAGGGTTAATTCCGAAAACATTTTCCCTATCATTAAAAAGTTTTTATACAGCGACCACGAAATTTTCTTACGCGAATTGGTAAGTAATGCTGTAGATGCCTCTCAAAAACTTAAAACACTCTCTAGCCTTGGTGAAGCAAAAGGAGATTTGGGTGATTTAAGGATTGATGTAATTTTAGATACCAAAGAAAAAACTTTATCTGTACAAGATAATGGGGTGGGTATGAGCAAAGAAGAGGTAGATAAATATCTTAACCAAGTAGCTTTTAGTGGTGCTGAGGAATTTTTAACCAAATATAAAGATGCTAACATCATTGGGCACTTTGGTTTGGGCTTTTACAGTTCATTTATGGTGAGTGAAAAGGTAGAAGTGCTTACACAATCGCACAACAGCGAAGCGCCAACTGTATTTTGGAGTTGTGATGGCAGTCCAGAATTTGAATTATACGAAGTAGAGAAAAGAGCAAGGGGAACTAAAATCATTATGTACATTAATGAGGAAAGTAGTGAGTTTTTAGACAGCTTCAGGATTAAAAATATACTAGAGAAGTTCTGTAAATTCTTACCTATTACTATTTTCTTTAGTGAAGTAGGTGCTAAAGAAGAAGATATTAAACAAATTAATAATCCTAACCCTATTTGGACTAGAAAGCCAAGCGAATTAACGGACGAAGATTATAAGAATTTTTATCGTGAATTGTATCCTATGGGCGAAACACCTTTGTTTTGGATACACCTAAACGTAGATTATCCTTTTAATTTAACGGGTATTCTTTATTTCCCTAAGATTAAGCAGAGCTACGAGATTCAAAAAGACAAGATTCAGCTTTATTCTAACCAAGTATTTGTTACGGATGAAGTAAAAGATATAGTTCCAGAATTTTTGATGTTGTTACATGGTGTAATTGATAGTCCGGATATTCCATTAAACGTTAGCCGTAGCTATTTACAAGGCGATCCGAACGTTAAGAAAATTAATAGTCACATTACCAAGAAAGTAGCCGACAAATTGGATGAAATATTTAGAAATGACCGTGAATCTTTCCAAGACAAATGGGAAAGTTTAGGCTTATTTGTTAAGTATGGCATGATGACAGATGATAAGTTCCTTGAAAAAGGTAACAAATTCTTAGTAATGGAAGACGCTACTTCACCTAAATCCGTAACTGCGGAAGATGGTCAGGTTACCATCCAAAAAGTATTCTATACGCTAGATGAATACAAAACAACAACCGAAGCATTACAAAAAAACAAGGATGGCAAGAGTGTAATTTTATATACAACCGATCCTATTCACCAAGATGTTTACATTCAAGCTTGTATTGCAAAAGGATTTGTTGTTATTAAAGCAGAAACGTTGGTAGATGCTGCATTTATTAACCACATGGAAATGAAGTGGGAGAATGTAGTTTTTGTACGTGTGGACGCCGATATTGTTGATAACCTAATTGACAAACAAGAAAATAACACAAGCGTTTTAAATAAGGATGAAGAGGAAACATTAAAGAAATTATTTGAGTTCCCGGTAAACGATTTACACCTTACTGTTGAAGTAAAAGGATTGATTAATAACAATGCCCCTGTGGTAGCTACCCGTCCTGAGTTTATGCGCAGAATGAAAGATATGGGTGCAGTTGGTGGCGGTATGGCATCGTTCTATGCCCAAATGCCCGATGAAGTAACTTTAACGGTTAATGGTAATCACCCAATTTATCAAAACCTATTACAAGAAATTGATATAGAAAAGCAAGAGAAGCAAATACGTAACCTTGCAGATCTTGCCTTACTTTCTCAAGGTTTATTAAAAGGTAATGCATTAACAAGCTTTATTGCTAGAAGTGTAGACCTAATGAGCAAGAATTAGTATGTACGCTTTAATAAAAATGAAGCCAATCCTTAATGGGTTGGCTTTTTTTATTAGGTGTAGGTATAGAATGTATATTTTGTTTTCTATACAAAGACACTGATGCTAAAAGGGGCTTATAAAGAGGATATAAGAAATAGGAAATACGTAGTGCTTCTTTGTTTTTTCGTGCATTCGTGGCAAAATAATACAGATTGATGAAGGATTTTACCACAACACACTTTATAAATCACCACCTTTTATCCAATTGTCATAAAGAAAAAAAATAATTATTCAACTATTTTAATAAATACTTTATTTTTATTTAATTTTTTTAGATAAAATGATTTAAATATGCAACTGTTAGTAGAAAAATTGCCTTTAGCAGACGATTTGTCGTTTGTTGCCAACGTGCATACCACACCAAAGTTTGAAGTGCCATGGCACCAACACATAGAATACGAAATAATTTTGTTTTTAAATGGAGATGGTCATAGCTATATAGGCAATTATGTAGGAGAATTTAATGCTGATGACCTATTTTTTATTGGAAGCAACCTTCCGCACACCTTTCAAAAAAATAAAGCAGAAGATATTGTAAGTGCGGTGGTTATTCATTTTAAAGATGACTTTTGGGGAAGTAACTTTCTATCTATGCCAGAATGTAAAGACATCCAAAAAATTCTTGAAGTTGCAAGCAGGGGCTTATCAATAACAGGAGAACTGAAAAAGCAAGTGGGAGATATAGTTAAAACGTTGGTTAATACCAAAGGATTCGATAGAATTTTGCTTTTATCACAATGTTTAAATTTAATAGCTTCTTCAAGCGAATTTAAAACACTTTCTACCCAAGAAGTTAAAGAGTTTAACTTGAAGAATAAGGAAAGAATTGAGAAAATATTTCAATATACCATCGAAAATTTTCAAGAAAACATTAAAATTGGTGAAGTAGCAAAGAGTGTACAAATGAGTATTCCTGCATTTTGTACCTATTTTAAAAAGAGTACCAAGAAAACTTACATCGATTTTTTAAATGAAATTAGGGTTGGCTACGCTTGCAAGCAATTAGTTGATACAAGTAAATCGATAGAGAGTATATGTTACGAAAGCGGCTATAACACAGTGGCTAACTTTAATAAACAGTTTGGTAATGTTAAAAACTCTACCCCATCTAAATACAGGAGAGACTTCTCACAGCGAATTGACGCTATGGGCGGGAAGTAATTTATCGAATTTGGTGTAGATATAAATCAATAGGAATATAAAACTATAGGCTACAATGGTAAACAAGTCATGATGATCGATATATTTATTTACAGGCCATCCTTTTTGGATAGCCATTAATATAAGGGATACTCGGATGCAGTTTAAAAACCAAATAACTAGCCAACCAATAACTAGCCACAAGCACTTTTTTATAAACTGCATGCTATTGGCAAAAACAAATGCAGCCCAAAAACTCATCACACCATAACCAACACATTTGTATACCATCTTTAAGCCTCCTTTATTGCTTACTAGTCTAACAACAAAATCTGATTTTAGGTAACTATCAACCCCAAATAAACGAGCTAGGTATATACTTGTATGTAAAATGGAGTATCTAAGCCAATCAATATAATCTAACCGCTGTTTTATAAAAATAAAAAAAGCATTACTGCTATTAGCAGTAATGCTTATGAAAAACAAATTGAAGTAATAGAAAAAAGCAAATAAAATGAGGAATTTAATGATAAATAAAACCCCCTTATTTTTTAAAAAACCAATATGCATGAATGATCTATTTCATTACAAAGCCAAAACTAAGTACTTATTATCTAAAATCTATCACCCTATTTCTTTTAAAGATCACCAACCATTTGTACTGGCACTACCCAAGCATCAAACTCCTCTGCAGTTAAATAACCCAATGCAATAGCAGTTTCTTTTAAGGTACTGTGGTTTTTATGTGCGGTTTGTGCAATCTCGGCAGCCTTATAATAACCTATTTTAGTGTTTAAAGCAGTTACCAACATCAAGCTATTATCTACGTGCTTCTTAATATTTGCTTCTAATGGCTCAATACCAATGGCGCATTTATCATTAAAGCTTACACAACCATCACCAATTAAACGAGCACTGTGCAAAAAGTTATAAATCATGACAGGCTTAAATACGTTTAATTCAAAATGCCCCATACTTCCACCAATATTTATGGCTACATCGTTACCCATTACTTGTGCAGCAATCATGGTTAAAGCTTCACACTGAGTAGGGTTCACTTTTCCTGGCATAATAGACGATCCTGGTTCATTATCTGGTATAAACAACTCCCCTATTCCGCTTCTTGGTCCACTACTAAGCATTCTTACGTCATTAGCAATCTTCATTAAGCTAACCGCAACCGTTTTTAATGCACCATGTGCTTCCACTATAGCATCATGAGCCGCCAAAGCCTCAAATTTGTTTTCGGCAGTTACAAAAGGCAACCCTGTTAAATTCGCAATGTGCTTAGCAACGTTAACTGAGTATCCTTTTGGGGTATTAATACCTGTACCAACGGCTGTACCCCCTAAAGCAAGTTCGCTAAGGTGTGCTAAAGTGTTCTTAATAGCTTTTAACCCATGGTTAAGTTGACTAACATAACCGCTTATTTCCTGACCCACAGTTAACGGGGTAGCATCCATGAAATGGGTACGACCTATTTTAACTACATGCATAAAAGCTTCGCTCTTAGCTTGTAAAGTATCTCTTAATTTTTCTATTCCTGGTATGGTAGTTTCAATTAATATTTTATAAGCCGCAATGTGCATGGCAGTAGGAAAAGTATCATTGCTTGATTGTGATTTATTTACATCATCATTAGGGTGAATAAACTTTTCTTTATCGGTTAATGCGCCGCCTTTTATTAAATGCGCCCTGTAAGCAACTACTTCATTAACGTTCATGTTGCTTTGTGTGCCACTACCTGTTTGCCAAACTACCAAAGGAAAGTATTCATCTAACTTACCTTGTAAAATTTCATCGCAAACCTCCCCAATTAAGGCACATTTTTCTTCGCTTAATACGCCTGCATCAAAATTTGTTAACGCTGCTGCCTTCTTTAGGTAAGCAAAAGCCTTTATAATTTCTTTAGGCATCTTATTTATGTCTTGAGCAATTTTAAAATTCTCAATACTTCTTTGTGTTTGGGCACCCCATAAGGCACTAACAGGTACTTTTACCTCACCCATCGTGTCTTTTTCAATTCTGTAATCCATATTTCTTTTATTTAATGATTAGTTATATTGTAAAACGGAGGCAAAAGTAGGAGTCTGCGTTTAGTTTTTGTTTGATAATATTCAATAATAAACATAAATAATCGCAATTGTTTTCTTAACAGATTGGTGTAACTAAAAAGCGTGACTTGTAGACGTAAAATTTGTTACACGATTAAAGATTCCACGCTATTAATGGGTTTTACAATAGTACATAAGCTACATCAATATGCAGAAAGCCATTACATAGAATAGGAGCCAAATGTTAATAGACTATACAATACTATTTGTATAAAATAGTTGCTAAACAATCTAATTATAAGCGCTATCTATTAAATCAACCCCCATTATTTATCACCAATACTTATAACCTAATAATCTTGCTAACTCAACTTTAGCCAAACAAAGTTGGTATTGATACTGCAAACGGGTAAGTTCTGCCCTTTGTAGGTTGGTACTCGCATTGGTTAACTCTAAATTGGTACCTACCCCGTTTTTAAAACGAGTGGCAGCAAGAGCATTTGCATATTTTGCTTGATCTATCTGCCCTTCGGTGTTTTTAATTCGCTCAATATTAGAAGAAAAATCAGTTAATGCTTGTTCTATATCTTTTTTATATGTGTTGCTTAAAGTGGCAATAACCAACTGGTTTTGTTTAATATAAGTTTGAGAAAGTAACACATTCTTTTTGGTTCTTCCACCTTCATAAATAGGTATTTTAATGCCTACACCCGCATTATAGTTGAACTTTATTTGACCAACATTGGGTACATAACCATTTTTCAATCCAGATTGAGCACCAACTACTACACTTGGCTTCTCGCCAAGTTTAGATATAGCCAAATCATTTTGTGCTTGTAGCACTTTATCTTTAGCCAAAATAAAATCGGGGTTATTAGCCTCAGCTTCGGCTAAAGCGGCCAATATATCTTTAGATTTAATATCAAAATCAAAATTATTTTCAGATAAACCTTTTTTGCCAATGGTGTATTCTAGCAAGTTTTGTTGCTTGTTTAAACTGTTTTCAAGATCAACTTTTCTATTTTGCTCTGCATCTATTTGAGTTTGTATCGTTAACACATCTATTTTTAAAGCATCTCCGTTTTTGTACTTATTATCAACCAAGTTTTTGTTCTCCGTTAAAAAGCTAATTACACTATCTTGTATGTTTATTGCATGTTGCAAGAAAATAATGTTATAATAAACGGAAGAAACGTTGTATGCCAACTGGTTTTTTACATAATCTATGTTGTGTTCTGCATATAATAATTCCGATTTAGCTTTTTCAATATTGGCTTTCATTCTACCAAAATCAAATAGTGTATAATTTGCCGCTACATTACCATCCACATTATGAACAGGAGCAAACTGAAATTCAGAACCACCCAATGGAACCTGAATTTTAGGTTCTACAAAACGATAAGTGGCACTTCCATCTACTGAAAGAGGGGCAATTTTAGCAATTTCTAGCTTTTGTTTTGCCGATTCAATTGTATTTTCTACTTCTCTCACTTTAGGAAAATAGGAGAATGATTGATTGATGTAAGCTTTCAACTCAGCATTTAAGGTTACCTGTGCCTGAGATGCAATAAAAGAAAATATTAGCAAAAAGGCGATAAAAAATTGTTTCATGTTTGTAATTTATAATTATTAATTTAAAAATTAAGTGGTTTAATGTGCTTCTGCCGCTGCCTTCATTTGTGCAGCAGTTTCTTCCTTGGTAGCCTTTTTGTTTTTTAAGAAAACTACCAACGGCAGAACAACTAAAAAGAAAATGGCAATAAGCCTAAACGTATCTAAATAAGCCAAATAATATGCTTGCCGCTCAACTGTATTGTTTAAAATAACCAATGCCTTTTTACTAGCACCTGCAAAATCACCCGTTTTACTAATGATACCTTGTGTTATGGTATTTAATCTTTCCATCAGCAAAGGCGATCCATCAGGCATGGCGCTAACTAGGTTACTTCGATGATCTGCATATCGGTTACCAATATAATTATTAGCGATAGCGATACCAAAAGCCCCACCCAACTGGCGAATCATATTATTTAAACCTATACCTGTGGCATAATCCTTTGGTTGCAGCCCTACCACCGCCTGATTTATTAAAGGCAACTGACAAAAAGCAATTCCTATGGCACGAATTAGTAATGGAGGAAAGAAATTATCTCTACCTACGTCAATACTGAGGCTTGCACTCATTAATGAATAAACAGAAAATAAGATATAGCCTACAATCACAAAAGGAATAGGCGAAACCCCTTTACTCATTACAATACCTATTACCGGCATTAAAACCACCGCTGCTAACGTAGGGGCTAGAAGTGAAAGACCAGTTTCGTAAGCAGTGAAACCCAATACCCTTTGCGCCAAAACGGGAAAAACAAACACAGAAGTGTACAGCCCAAAGCCTGCCACAAATGTAAAAACAGTGGTAAAAGCAAGATTACGGTTACCCATTACTTTAAGATTAACAGCAGGTTGCTTAATACTCAATTCATAAAAAACAAAGCATATCAAACCTAGGGCAGCTAAAACCGTACAAACCCTAATAACCTCACTACTAAACCAATCTTCTGATTCTCCTCTTTCAAGCACATATTGCAAACAACCAATACCCACCATTAATAATAAAATACCCGTATAATCAATTTTAATTTCGTCCTTTTTCTTGCCTTCATTTGGCTTTTTATTGATAAACGTAAAAGAAAGTACGGTTGCTATGATACCAATTGGAATATTAATCATGAAGATTAAAGGCCAAGAATGATGATCTATTATATAACCTCCTAAGGTGGGGCCTAATGTAGGGCCAAGAACAATACCCATTCCGAATAATCCTGAGGCTTTTGGCCGATCTTTTGGCGGGAAAGCATCAAAAAGAATGGCTTGAGAGGTGGAGAGTAAAGCCCCTCCACCAATTCCCTGAACAAAACGCCAAACAATGATTTCTATTAAAGAATGCGAGTTACCACACATATAGGAGGCTATCGTAAATACAATCATCGATACGATATAGTAGTTTTTTCTTCCGAAATACTCTGCCAAAAAAGAAGTAAGTGGTATGATAATTACGTTTGCGATGGCATAAGAGGTAATTACCCAACTGATATCTTCGATACTTACTCCTAAACTTCCACTCATATCATTTAATGCCACATTAACAATGGAAGTATCTACCAATTCCATAATGGCAGCAGATATGGTGGTGATAACAATTATCGCCCTTGCTAGTCCAGTAGGGTAAACAACTGGCTGTGCCGAAGCATAAGATGTTGACATAATTAATTAATTGATAATTGATAGATGATATGTAAATTATGTTATACTTTTTGACTACTTCACAATTGAAGTGAAAAGTTTTAAGCGTTCTACACAATCAAAATACATACTGTCATAATGTTCATTTTCCAAATAACCCGATTGTTCTAAAAGTTTTACCCAATAAGTTGTTTCGTTTGCTTCTTTTAAGCTAACACTAAGTTTACGAGTTAAGTCATATTTATTATTAGCATTCTCACACTACCAAATATTGACTCCAATTGAAGTACCACATCATAATAATTGTTTAGATAGTACAAACTAGATTTTATAACTTCTCAAATACTCATAACATTTAAAAGATCGTAGTGCAAAATCAAGCCTTTTAGTCTTTATTAGATTCTGTTTTATTGTTGATAATTGATAATTGATTTTTTAAGATCCTTAATTTACAACTTAAAATTTGTGTTTAGTAATTAAAATCAAGCATTAAGTGTAGAAAGTAATCCATTGAACCTAAATGATTAGTAAACATCAATTATTAAATATCAATTATCCATTATTAACTAAAAACTATTTTTTTGCTACTACATAAACGCTTAAACCAGCCCTAAGAATGTTTTTATATTTCTCCACATCTTTAATCCAAATCTTAACTGGCACACGTTGGGTTACTTTTACAAAGTTTCCGCTACTATTATCAGGTGGTAATAATGCAAATCTTGCACCTGTTGCCTCACTTAAGCTAGCAACTATACCCGTAATCTTCTCATCGGGGTAAGCATCTACACGTAATTCAACTTCCTTACCAGGAATTAATGCAGAAATCTGACTTTCTTTAAAGTTTGCTACTACCCAATAAGTACTATCATTAACAATAGAAAACAAAGGCATTCCTGCTTGTACAAACTGACCCTCACTCACATTCTTTTTACCTATTTTACCCGCTTGAGGGGCAAATATTTTAGTATACGTTAGTTTAAGTTTTATTTGATCGATAGCAGCTTGCTTTACAGCCATCGTAGCTTCAGCTCTTTTAACAGCAGACTCTAAAACCGCAATTCTACTTTGTGCTGAACCTAAATCATTGTGCGTGTTATCTAAAGATTTTAGAGCAGCTTCGTAAGCAAACTTGCTATCATCTAATTGCTTTTTTGTGATAGCCTCAGCAGCATACAAGCTTTTGTTACGATTGTAATCTTCTAATGCTTGCTGTTTCTTTACATCGCTGATATCTATGTTTCCTTTGTTAACAGTTAATGAAACTTGAGCATTATTTAAGGCAGCTTTGGTATTAATGATATCAACTGCAGCTTGTGCGTACTCTGCGTTAGCAGAAACTATTTGTGTTTGTAATTCTGCATCATCCAATTCCGCAACTAATTGTCCAGTTTTAACGGAGTCATAGTCTTTAACTGTAATACTCTTTACATAACCCGATACCCGTGGTAATACCGGAGTAATTTGGGTTTCAATTTGTGCATTATCGGTTGTTTCGTGGGTTAATGCGAAGTTTATCTGATTGTATCCAAAATATCCCCCCACTATCAACACCACTCCCAATACAATTGGTCGTACTAAGTTCTTCTTTTGTTGTTCTTTTTCTTGTGCCATGTTTTATTTGATTAAGAATTATTAATTGTTTTTGTTTGTTTCATTAAAATTGCTCTAACAAATGATGATGTACCATTGTTTTGATGTGAGCTAATAATCTAGTTTTAAAACCTTCTTCAGTGTATAAGTTATTTTCTACACTATTTGAGAAGATAAGATTGCACATATTCTTTGATATCATCACCTGATTAATCGTACCAATGATAGAAATGACTGTCATAGTAGAATCAACCGGTTTAAAAACGCCCTTTTTTATACCATTATCAATAATAGCCGCAAAGTTTTTAGTATTCTTTGCAAACGCATTTGATAAAAATTGATGAATTTCCTCTCGTTTGGTGTCCATCAATTCCTTGTGAACAAACTTATGAAAGCTTGCACCTGTTAGTATCCTTGTAACATAATCTTCTATTAAAGCATCAATTTTATCTATATCAGATAGTGTTGAATTAGATTCTAATTCTTCGATCCTATCCTTCATATACATTGCCTTTTCGTCTATAATTGCTTCAACAAGTTTCACTTTGCTACCAAAGTAGTAGTTAATCATTGCAACATTAACACCAGCCTCG
>Ga0007836_1000277_pt1 | contig 11999 bp, 7 predicted proteins | sample CryBogCBE23Oct07_FD_71205 | JGI IMG/M metagenome (GOLD analysis project Ga0007836, IMG submission 71205) | Freshwater microbial communities from Crystal Bog, Wisconsin, USA - CBE23Oct07 | ecosystem: Environmental > Aquatic > Freshwater > Lake | place: Crystal Bog, Wisconsin, USA | collected...
ATTCGATGCTGCCATTGCTACTCAACTTGCTCTTGCGGTTGTTTACCCGGGAGCAGGCAATGTTGGTGGAGGTGGTTTTTTGGTGGCAAGAACTTACAAAGGGAAAAATATAGCAATTGATTACAGAGAAAAAGCTCCCTCTCATGCATATAGAGATATGTACTTAGATAAAGATGGTAAGGTAATACCTCAACTTTCGGAGGTAGGACATCTTGCAAGTGGTGTTCCTGGCACTATTGCAGGGTTATTCTTCATTCATAAATACGCAAAACTATCCATGAAGATACTTATTCAACCGGCAATTGATATGGCAGAAAAGGGATTTGTACTATCAGAACGTGAAGCGAATAGTTTGAATACTACAAAAGAATCCTTCCTAAAAAACAGTTCCAGCCCAAGTGCTTATACTAAACAAACACTATGGAAAACAGGTGATACCCTTATAAATGTAGATTTAGCTAAAACACTCAAAAGAATAAGAGACCAAGGAGAAAAAGGATTTTATGAAGGAGAGACTGCTAAATTAATTGCAGGTGAAATGAAAAAAGGAAAGGGTATTATTACTATGGATGACTTAAAAAGCTACCAAGCAAAGGAAAGAAATGCCTTATCTTTTAAATATAAAGACTATACTATAATTGGCATGCCTCCGCCAAGTAGTGGAGGAATATTGGTTTGCCAAATGATGGGCATGATTGAGGATAAGCCAATTGCTAAATATGGATTTCAAAGTGTACAATCTGTGCAACTTATGGTAGAGGCCGAAAGAAGAGCTTTTGCTGATAGAGCAACGTATATGGGTGACCCTGACTTCTGGAAAGTTCCTATTAAAACACTTACAGATAAAACTTATCTTTCTAAGCGAATGTTAGACTTTGATAGCACTAAAGCCACCCCAAGTACTGATATTAAAGCAGGACTGATAAAAGAAAGTGAAGAAACTACTCACTTAAGTATAATAGATAGTGAGGGCAATATGGTAAGTGTTACCACCACCCTAAATGGAAGTTATGGTAGCCGAACAGTTGTTAGTGGTGCTGGTTTTATCATGAATAATGAAATGGACGATTTTAGTGTTAAGCCCGGCGCCCCTAATATGTACGGAGCAATTGGAGGAGAAGCCAATGCGATTAAACCCAATAAAAGAATGTTAAGTTCTATGTCGCCAACGTTGGTTTTAAAGCACAATCAACCCTACCTTGTATTAGGTACCCCTGGAGGTACAACGATACCTACTAGTGTTTTTCAGACATTAGTAAATATTATTGAATTTGGAATGAATGCTGCTGATGCGGTTAACAAGCCAAAATTTCATCACCAATGGTTACCTGATGAGGTGGCAATTGAACCAGGCTTTCTAATAAATACTCAAGATGGCTTAAAACTAATGGGGTATAAAATAACCAATCGCCAAGCAATAGGACGGACAGAAGTAATACGCATTTTAAAGGATGGAACAAAAGAAACGGTCGCTGATAAAAGAGGAGATGACTCAATAGATGGGTATTAGAATTATCGTCATGATTGCAGCGTTAATTCATTAAGCTCATATTATTTTCATTACTGAGGTGTATAGAAAAAATTAATTTCCACCAACCCTTTTAGGGCTTTGAGCCTTTATAAGGTTGTTGGTTTTTTCTTTAAACCTTACAATTATTAATGAACTAATAACAACCATTCTGTTAAAATACTAAACCTTATGGTCTGGCACTTATTTATACTCAAAAGACAATGGCTTATGGAAATTTATTGACTAGATTTATTTATAATCGTGAATAAATCATTCTACTCTTTTAATAATTGGTATAGAACAACTGTACTTTGTGATTTCCTTCAAAATAAATCACATTATATTTATCCCATACTTTATAAATATTTTGTTACAAACTTCCACTTTACAATTACTACGCTTTAAGTTCTCCTTCTTTTTGTTGCCTGTATATCTTTTTGCACTAAGTATGCTACCACAAATTAATATTGAAAGGGCATTTCTCTTGTTTTTTATCCTGCACTTTCTAGTTTATCCTGCAAGTAATGGCTACAATAGTTTTATGGATAGAGACGAACAAAGTATTGGCGGAATTAAAAACCCTTTAAAACCCACAAAACAACTGTTTTTTGTAAGTATTACTATGGACATCCTAGCATTAGCCTTGGCTAGTTATATCAGCTTTACAAGTTTTCTTCTCCTATTATTGTACATAACCTTTAGTAGGCTTTATAGCTTTAAGGGAATTCGATTAAAAAAGTATCCCATCATTGGTTTTCTTACTGTGGTAATAAATCAGGGAGGAACTATTTTCTTTCTTGTTTATCATTCAGTTTCAACACAATTAACAATGAATGTACCCATAGATGGGTTGGTAATTAGTACTTTATTAATAGGTGGGTTTTATCCTATAACGCAAATATATCAACATGAACAAGATGCTAAAGATGGTGTTAAAACCATTAGTATGCTTTTAGGAAAAAGAGGCACCTTTCTGTTTTGTGCTCTACTATACAGCTTTTCCTTTAGACTACTCTTTCTGCACTTTTATTATTTAAACAAAATCAACCCATTCATTGTAGTACAAATATTATTTACACCTGTTATTATATATTTTGTTAGATGGTTTTTACAAGTTTGGAAGGATGAAACAAAGGCTAATTTTGAAAACACGATGAAAATGAATTGGCTAGCATCTACCTTAACTAACATTTCTTTCATCGTACTCATCATACTAAATTATTATAAATAAACATAGTGGCAACCCTTATATCTATTGGTACAGCGGTACCCCCACATCAACACAAACAAGCAGATATTCTGCATTTTATGCAAGATGTTTTTAATGCAGATGATATTGAAAGGCGTAAACTTAAATACCTCTACCATCAAAGTGCCATCCATACTCGCCACTCAGTAATAGCCGACTTTAGCCTTCCAAATACCCAATGGAATTTTATTCCAAAAGAACTATCAGCCCCATTTCCTGATTTAGACAAAAGAATGGAAATTTATGAGCAAGAATCTCTAAAACTAAGTGTAGAAGCCATCCATAATTGTTTAAAGCAACTGCTAGAACCCAAACAAGTTACTCATCTTATTACAGTAAGTTGTACGGGCATGAGTGCTCCTGGGCTTGACCTTCAATTAGTGGAAGAACTTAAACTAAACCCCTCCATATTTAGAACATCGGTAAACTTTATGGGGTGTTACGCTGCAATACACGCCCTTAAATTGGCACAACTCATTGTAAATAGTCATGATACTGCCAAAGTAATAGTGGTATGTACCGAGTTGTGTACCCTACACTTTCAAAAAGAATACACGACAGATAATGTTAGTAGTAGCCTGCTTTTTAGTGATGGTTGTGCGGCGGCATTGATAACTAATGGTGAAGAAAAAAGCGGCTTCAAGCTTAAATCTTTTTACAGTGAAATTGAAAGTAAAGGAAAAGGCGATATGAGTTGGAAGTTAAGTAGCAAAGGATTTTTAATGAGCTTGAGTAGTTATGTTGCAGATATAATAAAAGCAGATATTGCCAAAATGGTTAATAATGCAACAGCAACTAGCCAACTTACTTTTAATGATATCACTCATTGGTGCATTCATCCAGGAGGAAGAAAAATACTTGAATCTGTTGAACAAGCACTTTCTCTTGATAAGGAACAACTAGAAAGTAGTTATGATATATTGGCTAATTATGGCAATATGAGTTCGCCAACAATCTTGTTTGTCATGAAACAATTGATGGAAAAAGCTACCATAGGTGAACATCTTTTTGGTTGTGCTTTTGGCCCAGGTTTAACCATGGAAACACTAATTGCTACTTATGAATAATTTTAAGGAACGTAGCTTTACAAAAGAATTACTAGACAATACTGGTATCTCTTTCCAAGATATTCTGGTTAATATGCGGGAATTAAACACCATTAATACACTATTGGGGGGACATTCTATTACTTTAAAGGGGGTACAAACCTTGATAAAAGGTAGAAATAAAAGCACTTTAACCGTATGTGAAATAGGTAGTGGTGGTGGAGATAATTTGTTTGCCATTGCAAAACACTTTAAAAGTGATTCTTATACCCTTAAGCTGATAGGTATTGATATTAAAGAAGAATGTACCAAGGCAGCCCTAAAAAACTACCCTTCTTTATCTGCCAATTGGATAACGAGCGATTATGAAATAGCAAAACTTCCTGATAAGCCCCAAATAATTTTCTCGTCCTTATTTTGTCATCATTTTACAAACGAAGCGTTAGTTAAACAATTGCAATGGATGTACAACAACTGTATCGAGGGCTTTTTTATCAATGATTTACATCGGCATCCATTGGCGTATTATTCCATTAAGTGGATTACGAAAGCATTTTCTACCTCTTACTTGGTAAAGAATGATGCACCCCTATCTGTATTGAGGGGCTTTACTAAAAAAGAATGGAATACACTATTACAACAAGCAGGCATTACCAACTATAGTATTAAATGGAAATGGGCTTTCAGACATTTAATTGTGGCAAAAAAATGAAAGCACGCAATAAACAGTTTACAGATATTGCCATCATTGGTGGGGGATTAGCAGGTTTGTGCTTTGCTATTCAAGCGGTTAATAAAGGCTATTCAGTTGCGCTATTCGAAAAAGAAAGCTACCCGCATCAAAAGGTTTGTGGTGAATATATTAGCATGGAGTCATGGAGTTTTTTAAAGCATCTTGGCATTCCTTTATCTACCATGCAGTTACCCCTTATTTCTCGCTTAGAAGTTAGTTCAGTTAATGGAAATGTATTTAAACATGCACTACCATTGGGAGGTTTTGGTATAAGTAGATTTACATTAGATGCTTTGTTGGCCAACGTTGCCATCCAAAAAGGAGTACAACTATTTACAACTACTAAAATTACAGATGTTAGCTACCATGAAGAAGCAACCAATAAAGGTAGTTTTAAACTTAAGGTACAAGCCGCTTCGCCTACCACTATCCCTCAATTCTATTGGGAAGCTTTAATGGCGGTGGGTAGTTTTGGTAAAAGAAGTAATTTGGATGTACAATGGAAGCGACCATTTACACAACAAAAGCCTAACAAATTAAATAATTATGTGGGTATTAAATACCATATTCAACTACCACACAAGGAAGATACCATTGCACTGCACAACTTTAAAAATGGCTACTGTGGCATTAGTAAAATAGAAGACAACAAAAGCTGTTTGTGCTACTTAACCACTGCTAAAAATTTAAAAGATTACAATGGTTCTATTAAGCGTATGGAGGAAAGTATCTTGTATAAAAATCCATTTCTAGCGCAAATATTTAAAGAAGCTACTTTTCTATATACACAACCTATAGCCATCTCTCAAATTAGCTTTCAACAAAAACAAACGATAGAAAACCATGTTTTAATGATTGGTGATGCCGCAGGCAGTATTACTCCACTTTGTGGTAACGGCATGAGTATGGCAATGCATGCTAGTAAGATTGCTTTTAAGGAAGTAGATTTATTTCTTGAACATCATATATCTAGAAGCCAAATGGAACACAATTATCAACAAGGATGGAAGCAGGCGTTTAGTACCCGCTTAGCAGTTGGGCGAAGTATACAAAGTATGTTTGGAGATGTTTTTACCTCAAATGTTTTAGTAAATACCATGAAGACTTTTCCATTTTTAGCTTCTCCCCTTATAAAAGCAACGCATGGAAAACCTTTTTAAACCAATGATTTACTCCTAGTATTTGTTTCCGATTTTCTTTATTTATGGCAATAAAACATTCTTAGCTTGACTTGTGATAACATTATTTTTAGTAAAAAGGAATTGGGTTAGGGAATTTAAGTTTATTAGAAACATTTATATTCAGCAAAAGCAATCATTACTCTCATTCAAATCTTTTTAATGATCAATCTACTTAGCATCCCTTTCAAAATCTTTTATTATTTCTTTAAACTGCTCCTCATCTAAAGGCTTCTCAAAAAAACCACTTACATTCTTAGTTACTTTTGCAAGTTCTTTATCCGAAGGTTTTAAACTAGAGGTGATGATATATATTTTTATCTTAGTAGCCAATTGAGCGTAGTTATCATTTAGCTTTTGTAAAAATTCCCACCCATCCATTACGGGCATATTAATATCTAGTAACAACAACTCGGGCACTTCAATTTCACTATCATTTTTGTTTGTTAATGCTTCAAAGTAAGCAATTCCCTCATCACCATTCAATAGTTCTATATAATTGGAGGATAAATCTAGATCCTCAATGTGTATCCTATTTAGAAAATGAATGGTAGTATCATCATCAATACATAAAATTTTATTAAAGCGCATACTTTATTCTTTTAGAATGTAATAGTAAATGTTGTTCCTACACCAACCGCTGAATCAATTTTAATCTGCCCACCTAGCACCCTTACATTGGTTTGTGTAAGGTATAAACCCATCCCCTTTCCTTCTTTCGTTAAATCGAACCGTTGATATAGCCCAAATATTCTATTGCCATTTTTTTCCATGTCTATCCCTTTTCCATTATCAGCAATGGTAAGCACCACCTTACCATCTTGAAGTGAAGAGGAAATTTTTATAATTGGTGCACCACCCTCTTTGGCATATTTAATTGCGTTGCTAACTAAATTATAAAATATGCTTACAATGTATGATTTTACGGTTAAAATTTTATCAACTGCTTTAAAATCAACTTGAATAGTGGTATTAGATTGTATTATTTGGTTACTCAACAAGCCCATTACTTCCGCAATAATGTTATCTAGACTTAACAAATGAAATTCTATGTTTTTATTACGAAGCGTAAGTAATTCATTTAAATCTTTTATTACTTCATCTAGCTTTAGGGCATTGTTATTAATCATCTCTAATTGCCCTTCAATATCTTTTGAAACATTTTTCCTAATGAGCAATTTACTTACGCCCAATACATTGGCCAATGGCGACCTTAAGTTGTGTGAAACTATATGTGCAAACTGTGTAAGATCTTCAATAGTTAGGGTCAATTGCTTTATTAGGTTGCGTTGCTCATCTTGGTTTAACTTTATTTGCGTTATATCATGAAAAAAAGTATATACTGTATCAAAATCCTTTTTATTGGGTTTTATGATGGGCATAGAATTAATAGAAATCCATGTTAATGAACCATCAGGCTTATGAACCCCCATTATAATGCCCTTTTGAGGTTGACCAGTGCGGATGGTGTACATAGAAGGATGTTCTTCTCCAGGAAATGGGTCACCATTTTCTTTTATTGCTCGCCATTCAGGATCTAATGACGTGCGCCCAATCATTTGTTCGTAAGTTAAACCCAATATTCTTTCGGCACTAGGATTACAAGCTAAAATTTTACCACTTAAATCATGTAGTATTACCCCCTCTTCCATGGTTTTGAGGATGGCTGTGTTTTGTGCTTCAAATTTATAAATGCTTTCTTCTGCCGCTTTTGCAAAGGTTATATCCTGATAAATACCCAATATCATGATTGCTTTACCATTAGGATGTCTCTCTAACACTTTTCCTGTAGTTACAAACCATTTCCACTCGCCTGATTGGCTTAATAGTTGAAATTCTAATGTATAAAAATCAATTTTGCCATTAATACACTCCTCCATTGTGCCAATCACCTTTTCCTTTTCAGCACCATACAACAAATTTTGCCAACTATTAAAGGTTAATTTAAGCGTGTTTACATTATACCCTAAAAGATCTGCCCATTGTTTGTTTACTGTAATATCACCAGTAGCTATATTCCATTCCCAAATACCAAGTCTACCACTATTAATGGCAATTTCTAGATAATCTCGTTCTTCCAGAACTAGTTTTTCTGCCTTTCGTTCATCTGTAATGTCTCTACCCATACATTGTATTTCTACAACTTCGTTTGCCTTATTTTTAATGGCAACAAACTCCCAAAGTGTATTAAAATACCCCCCCGCAGGGTTTGGCTTTCTTATTTCTACAGTTTGCACGCTAGTAGTATCTAAAAAAAGCTTACGTGTAGATTCCTCACACAAGTGTATATCATCAGGATGTATAGTGGGGAAATAAGGCTTACCAATTTGGTCTTCTTTTTTAAACCCAAATTTCTTACAAAAGGCATTATTTAAATAGGTATAATTCCCGTCAAGGTTTACTCTAATTAAATAGGTTGAGTTTGACTCTAGTAAAGAAGTCAACATGGCATCTTTCTCAAACAATATAATTTCACGCTCAACAATGCTTGTAATATCTAGAATGGCAATATTAAAAAAGTTTGTAGCTTGTATTAATTCGGTATCAACAGGGGTACAACAAAATTCAAGACTAACCTTTCCACCTGTAGGCTTGTTTATGGTGAATACCTTTTTTTGTTCATCTTTCAACAAGATGGCATTCCTTAAGTAGGGCAAAAAATCTATTATAAAGTGTTCGGGTATTATTTCTAGGATGTTCTTTTCTTTTACTTCGCCTTCAATACCAATCATATTAAAAAGTTGATTGGCTCGCTTATTAATTAACTTGATGGTAAAATTACTTTCTAATAAAAGGTTACCCTGCTGTGTATTATCAAAAAGCGCATTAAACATGGCATTTAGATGGCTTAATTCCTTTTCTTTAGCTTCTAATTCGTGGTTAGCAGCTTTTAGTTCTGTATAAGTAATCTGAATCTCCTCATTGGTAGATTGTAATTCCTCGTTATTTGTTTCTAGTTCTTCATTACTCGATTGCAATTCTTCGTTGGTAGATTGCATCTCTTCATTTAACGATTGCAATTCCTCGTTACTTGTTTCTATTTCCTCTATATATGCCTGCAAGTGTTCCTTAGTGGCCTCGAGTTCTACTTGTAAATCCTTTATCTTTTGGTTATCTCCTTCGGCCTCTGTAATAATAATACCAACATCTGCATGGGTATCTATTTTCTCGAAGGATATCATGGCAAAAGTATTCTGGATACCTTGACCTTCTAATGGCCTCACCGTCATCCTTACAATATGCTTGGTACCAAAAGCTTGAAATCGTTTAGGATTACCCACACTTGGTTCGTGATTTTGAAAAGTTATACTTAACAATGAGCGTAACTCAATTAATAAATCGGGATTTATATACTTTAATAAATTGGCATTCATGGTACCCGACGGAAAAGAAAGATATAAATGCACATCTCCCTCTATCTCCTGAATATCATACACATCATTTACTACCACATAAGGAAAACCGTAAGTAAGATAAAGGGTTTCCTTAACCATATCCTTTAACGATAAGCCCTTTTGTTCGGTTTTATTGGATAATTGAGGTAATAATTGAACCGTTTTTTGTGCCAACAAACCCGAAAAACGTAACATAACCAACGAATTGGCAGGCTTCTTTATAAAGAGTTTATACTTAGCATTTACAAGGGTAAACAAATTACTATACTCCCCTACCGTTTCTGATTTACCAAGAAACAAATAAGAATCGGGCAGTAAAGAGTAATGAAAAATGGGCAATACCGTTTTCTGAAGCTCTGCATTAAAATAGATGAGCAAATTGCGACAGCTTACTACATCTAGTCTTAAAAAAGGAGGATTGCTAGTAATATCATGCCTAGAAAAAAGAACCATATTACGTATGTTCTTATTCAACTCGTAGTAGTTGCCCTTTTGTGTAAAATATTTTTCTAGGTTATTAGCTTCCATTTCCTCCATAGCACTTTGTGGATAGATGCTTCTTCGTGCAATGGCAATAGCTTTTTCGTCGATATCTGTGGCAAAAATCTGTACGTTTATTTTCTTATTTTTATCCTCCATCAGCTTATGAAGAATAATAGCAATAGAGTAAGGTTCCTCACCTGTTGCACAGCCAGGCACCCAAATTCTTATGGTGTCCCTTTCTTTTTTTGTGGCTATTATATTAGATAAATATTCTTTCAATACCTCAAAAGCTTCTTTATCCCTAAAAAACTGGGTAACGCCAATTAGTATACTATTAAAAAGTTCATCAAGCTCAGCACTATCACTTTTTATATATGTCAAGTAATCGTCCATAGTTGCGATAGCCAATTTAGACAATCTTTTGGAAATGCGCCTATGTATGGTATTGGGTTTATAATTGGCAAAATCGGTACCAGAACGTTGTGATAATAAAGTAAAAATTTGCCTAAGACTACTACCATCCAATATACTTTGCTCAACCTCTAATACTTTTTTCCAGTGGGTATCGTACAGGAATGATTTAATTTCTTCGCCCATTTTAGAAGGAGGCAAAATAACATCTGCAGACCCAGTATCAATAGCTGCAATAGGCATACTATCATATTTTGCTGTGGCAGGGGTTTGCACAATTACCAACCCTTTATTCTCTCTAATGGCAGCCACTCCCAATGCCCCATCATTACCAGTACCCGATAATATTATCGCTATTTTATTGTAATCATCGTTATTAGCAAGCGACTCGAACAACACATCAATCGAGGGATGAGAACCTACTTTAGTGTTAGGTTGATCTATTGAAATTTTATCTCCTTCAATGGTTATATCCAAACCAGCAGGTGTAATATAAACAGTATGATGTTCTATTATTGCACCATCAAGGGCTTCTACCACTTTAAGCGTTGTTTCTTTACTAAGCAACTGCACCAACATACTTTTGTAATTAGGACTAAAGTGTTGGGCGATAATGATGGAAACGTTTTTAACTTCTACAGGCACGTGTGAAAGAAAATCTTGCAGGGCTTCTAAACCACCCGCAGAAGCCCCAATGGCAATTATTGTAGATTCTTTCATACGAAATAAGATTCTTTAATTACAAATATAGTTGGTAGGTTATAGAAACTAATAACAATAATCATTACAGCAATATTTTCAAGTATTTACTACATATTCTTTATTATTATTTTATTCGTGAGTCTATGTATTTAAGGTGGGGTAGAACATGCTTAAGAAATTTAAGATGATGTTGGCTTACAAAATTGAACTTACGCTAAATTTGTCAATTAACTATTACTACTCAGGTACAAAAAATGGATTCCATCCATTGCATTTTTACCAAAAAGAACCCTTTACTAGAAAATACAATGAGCATTCGGCGTGCAAATGGGGAATAAAATCAATTAAAACACTTCGTGTTCTTAGTTGAAACCCTATTGTTTTACTATATAACTTCTTGAAAAAAAAACTTGATTAATGTTACTTAGTCATGCGAATAAAGGGTTGAAAGTACCTTTAGGTACGAACTATTGGTAGCAATCAGAGGAGTGAGCGGTGTAAAGTACCCTAGGTACTACATATCCTTCGAGTTTATGGGATAGATTACCGATATGCCTCTTTTATTAACCAATATTCCGTACCCAAAGGGACTTTTGTATTCTTTATCAATGAATTTTCTACCTATATTTCGAACCTAAAGGTAGTTGTCTGTACTATTTTCAACCCTTGATGCGCATTAGTAACTTTTCTATGTGTACTTTTCTAAAAACCGCATTACCTATCACTTAAAAGCGCTACCATGTACGTAAGCATCTATGTGATTTTCTCTTTTTACTACCCGATTATTTATTTAACTAGGAAACAAAAGACACCTTTTCTCAAAATTTCTAGTAAACCTACCTGAGTAATAATACATAAAGCTTAAGTGTGATTGATTATATAGTAGTTTGTAGCATTAAAAAGAAACACTTATTTAAGCTTCTGCTGTTATAAACCTAAAGGGTGCTATAAATTAACTTTACCCTACATGAATAACAACTAAATAATAATAGTAAAATTTATTAGCCCCATGAAGTAGTCTAAAATAGTACTATTGATAGCACCATTAACTAACTGCCTTTTATATAACCCCAATAATAAACTAGGATAAGCCAACTAAATAGCAATTGTTACCAATATAATACCAGCCGTAACAATGGTGATACCAGCCGTAACAATGGTGATACCAGCCGTAACAATGGTCGATTTTAGTAAAAAAACAGGTATTATTAACAATATCTAAAGAGGGTGTAATTTAAACTGTGTCAAGGTCAAAATAAAAGTAGACCTTTAACAGTAAATATTATGAGAGA
>Ga0007836_1000286_pt1 | contig 11816 bp, 6 predicted proteins | sample CryBogCBE23Oct07_FD_71205 | JGI IMG/M metagenome (GOLD analysis project Ga0007836, IMG submission 71205) | Freshwater microbial communities from Crystal Bog, Wisconsin, USA - CBE23Oct07 | ecosystem: Environmental > Aquatic > Freshwater > Lake | place: Crystal Bog, Wisconsin, USA | collected...
GCATCCGTAATACCCAATCTTGTTTTATTTATTGGGTTAGTGATATAGGGTATCGCTATATTAAAGTGATTATTTAATTCCTCTATTGTCTTTGGGAATCTTGCTGAATTAGACATAATATTTCTTTTTTTAAATAATGAATTAACTTTTTTTCAATTGTAAATCTTAAGAAAAGGGCTGTTTTAACTGTTTTCTCCGCAACCACTGAAACTTTCATTGCAACCACTGAAACTTTCATTGCAGCCACTCAAACTTTCATCGCAGCCACTGAAACTTTCATTGCAGCCACTGAAACTTTCATCGCAACCACTGAAACTTTCATCGCAGCCACTGAAACTTTCATCACAGCCACTGAAACTTTCATTGCAGCCAATGAAACTTTCATCGCAGCCGCTGAAACTTCTATTACATCTACTGAAATTATGAACAATGTAGCTTTTTTATGTAGGCACTTTGAGTAAATAAACTAAGAAACAACTAGAACAACAACTTTGGAATATTGCCAATACCCTACGTGGTAAAATGAGTGCCGATGAATGTATAGATTACGGTTTAGGCGTTATCTTCTATCAATACCTTAGATAAACGATGGATGAGTACGCTCATTATATCCTAAAAGAAAGTGGTATCACCTTTAAAGCTATCAACGAATTTGCCAATGAATTATTTAGGTCAAGTACAGTTTTATCTTCTGTATGGTAGGATATAAAAAAAACGACATTGATAAAAAATCAATGTCGCTAAGTATTGTAGCGAGGAGCAGACTTGAACTGCCGACCTTCGGGTTATGAATCCGATGCTCTAACCAGCTGAGCTACCTCGCCAAAAGGGCTGCAAATATAGGGGATTGATTAAAATTTAGCATAAATGAGTTTATTTACTTAAAAATTACTTTATACAAGGCATCATCCAAACATTAAAGTTGTTGCTTTTTTAAGTAAAAAGAATGGAAATGCAAATATTTTCACAATAAATCTTTCATTTGAATGATGTTGAAAAATTATTTATAGTATTTCGTTCCAACCCTTACCTTTGCCGTCCTTAAATTTAGGCTAATTAGCAATCAAAGAGTGGTAATTTTAGGTTTCAAAAGTTACTTCGTCTTCTTTTTAAAGCTTAAGCAAGTTGTTTTTTAAAAAAACAACACATTGTTTTAGACAAATCGGTTTAAAAAAATATGTCAACTACGATTATTAACAACAGAGTGAACTTCGGCAGAACGAAGAGTTTAGCAGAAGCTCCAGATTTATTAGACATCCAGTTACAATCCTTTAAAGAGTTCTTTCAACTAGAAACTACGCCAGATAAGCGTAATATAGAAGGCTTGTTTCGTGTGTTTAAAGACAACTTCCCAATTACTGACACTAGAAACATTTTTGTTCTAGAGTTTTTAGATTACTTTATTGATCCACCACGCTACTCAATTGAAGAGTGTATGGAACGTGGATTAACTTACGCTGTTCCGCTAAAGGCAAAACTTCGTTTAAGTTGTAATGATGAGGAACACGTTGATTTCCAAACAATTGTTCAGGATGTATTCTTAGGAAATATCCCATACATGACACCAAGAGGAACTTTTGTAGTTAATGGCGCTGAGCGTGTAGTGGTTTCTCAATTACATCGTTCTCCAGGCGTATTCTTCGGACAATCTGTTCACCCCAATGGTACTAAAATTTATTCTGCACGTGTAATTCCTTTCAAGGGTGCTTGGATGGAGTTTGCTACAGACATCAATAATGTAATGTATGCTTACATTGATCGTAAAAAGAAGTTCCCTGTAACAACTTTATTACGTTCGATAGGCTTTGAAACAGATAAAGACATTCTAGAACTTTTTGGCATGGCCGAAGAAGTTCCTGCAACCAAAGCAGAACTTGAAAAACATGTGGGTAGAAAATTAGCTGCACGTGTATTGAGAACTTGGGTTGAAGATTTTGTGGATGAAGACACCGGCGAGGTAGTTTCTATTGAAAGAAATGAAATCGTAATGGAGCGCGACGGCATCTTAGACCTTGATGGTATTGATGTTGTTATTGAAATGGAAGTAAAGAGTCTTTTCTTACAAAGAGAAGATGTTGGTGGCGATTATGCTATCATATACAATACATTAAATAAAGATACTTCAAACAGTGAGTTAGAAGCCGTTCAACATATCTACCGCCAATTACGTGGTGCAGATGCCCCAGATAACGAAACGGCTCGTGGTATTATAGATAAATTATTCTTTAGTGATAAGCGTTATGATTTAGGAGAAGTTGGTCGTTATAAAATTAATGGAAAGCTTGGCTTGGAATACCCTTTAACTAAAAAGGTATTAACCAAACAAGATATTATTGAGATTGTAAAATACCTTGTTCGCCTTACAAATGCTAAAGCAGAAATAGATGATATCGATCACTTAAGTAATCGTCGTGTTCGTACAGTAGGCGAACAATTATATGCTCAGTTTGGCGTTGGTTTGGCACGTATGGCTCGTACTATTCGTGAAAGAATGAATGTTAGAGATAACGAGGTATTTACGCCAGTTGATTTGATTAATGCGCGTACACTAAGTTCTGTAATCAACTCTTTCTTTGGAACTTCTCAGTTATCACAGTTCTTAGATCAAACAAATCCTTTATCAGAAATTACGCACAAACGTCGTATTTCTGCACTAGGGCCAGGTGGTTTAAGTAGAGAAAGAGCAGGTTTTGAAGTTCGTGACGTTCACTATAGCCACTATGGTCGTTTGTGTACCATTGAAACACCAGAAGGACCAAACATTGGTTTGATTTCAACACTTTGTGTTCATGCACAAGTAAATGATATGGGCTTTATTGAAACCCCTTATCGTACAGTGGTTGATGGAAAAGTAGATACTAAAGCATTGGTTTACCTGAGTGCTGAGGCCGAAGAAAATAAAAAGGTGGCACAGTCAAATTCACCGATTGATGATGATGGCAACTTTCTAAATGACCGTATTGTTTCGAGAGATACAGGAGATTTTCCTATTCTTGATAAAGCAGAAGTTGAATTCATGGACGTTGCTCCTAACCAAATTGTGGGTTTGAGTGCATCTTTAATTCCTTTCCTTGAGCATGATGATGCTAACCGTGCCTTGATGGGATCAAACATGCAACGTCAGGCAGTTCCTTTAATTAGAATGGACCCTCCTATTGTGGGTACTGGCCTTGAAGGAAAAGCAGCACGTGATGCAAGAATCCAAATACATGCAGAAGGAAGTGGTATTGTTGAGTTTGTAGATGCTAATGAGATTCATGTACGTTATGATAGGAATGATTTAGATAGATTAGTTTCTTTTGATGAGGATTTAGTAGTTTATAAACTAACTAAGTTTGTTAAAACTAACCAAGCAACTTGTATCAACCTTCGTCCTGCTGTTGTTAAAGGGCAAAAGCTTGTAAAAGGCGATTTCCTTACAGAAGGTTATGCTACAAAAGGAGGTGAACTTGCATTAGGACGTAACCTAGTGGTAGCATTCATGCCTTGGAAAGGTTACAACTTTGAAGATGCGATTGTTATTAACGAGAAAGTTGTTAAAGAGGATATGTTTACTTCTGTTCACATTGATGAATATGAATTAGAAGTAAGAGATACTAAATTAGGAGAAGAAGAACTAACTGCAGACATTCCTAATGTAAGCGAAGAAGCAACAAAAGATTTAGACGAATTTGGTATTATCAGAATAGGGGCAACGATCAAGGAAGGGGATATCTTAATTGGTAAAATAACTCCAAAAGGTGAAAGTGACCCTACTCCAGAAGAAAAGCTATTACGAGCCATCTTTGGTGACAAAGCGGGTGATGCAAAAGATGCTTCTTTGAAAGCACCTAACGGAACTGAAGGGGTAATTATCGACAAAAAGCTTTTCCAAAGAGCTAAAAAAGATAAAAATTCTAAAGTTAAAGAAAAGGCACAGTTAGAAAAGGTTGAAAAAGCACACCAAGTTGTAGTAGAAGAGATTCGTGAGAACCTTTTAAGTAAACTTCAAATTTTATTGAGAGATAAAACATCTCAAGGGGTTAGCAATAACTTTGGTGAATCATTAATTGGCAAGGGTGCTAAATTCAATCAAAAGAATGTTTCTTCCATAGATTTTGCGAATGTAAATCCTTTAGGTTGGACAGGAGATACTGAAACAGATCATTATATTAATGTATTGTTACACAACTATACCATTAAGTTTAATGAGGAATTAGGTCGTTTTAAACGTGAGAAGTTCAATATTTCTATTGGAGATGAATTACCTGCAGGCGTTTTAAAATTAGCCAAAGTATATATCGCTGTAAAGCGTAAGTTGAAGGTGGGTGATAAAATGGCTGGCCGTCACGGAAATAAAGGAATTGTTGCCAAAATTGTTCGTGCGGAGGATATGCCATTTATGGAAGATGGAACACCAGTTGATATTGTATTGAATCCACTTGGGGTACCTAGTCGTATGAATCTTGGACAGATTTATGAAACTATACTTGGTTGGACAGGGTTAAAACTTGGAATTAAGTTCGCAACCCCAATCTTTGATGGTGCTTCTACGCAGCAAATTGAAGATTTATGTGTAAAAGCAGGTATTCCTCGTAATGGTCATACTTATTTATATGATGGTGAAACAGGTAACCGTTTTGATCAGAAAGCTACAGTTGGTGTAATCTATATGATTAAACTTCACCACATGGTTGATGATAAAATGCACGCTCGTTCTATTGGGCCATACAGTTTAATTACACAACAACCTTTAGGTGGTAAAGCTCAGTTTGGTGGTCAACGTTTTGGTGAGATGGAGGTTTGGGCATTAGAAGCTTATGGTGCATCAAACATCTTGCAAGAATTATTAACGCTTAAATCTGATGATATTATTGGTCGTGCTAAGACTTATGAAGCCATTGTTAAGGGTGAGAATATTCCTAGACCAGGTATTCCTGAATCATTCAATGTATTGGTTCATGAATTAAGAGGCTTAGGTCTAGATTTAAAGTTTGAGTAAATACTTTTTCATTACTAAATAAAAGGTCTAATCGTGTAAAAGCGATTAGACTTTTTTTATGCTCTTAAGCCCTAGAAATTATATATATTATACTAAAAAGGAAATAGCTTACGAGAATTTAACTACTAGAATTCTTCAGTACAAGCATAATGTTCATTCAAATCAACAGCAAAAACAGAGGCTATAGTTTATTTCATATTTCTAACAATGTTACCTAACTCTTTAGTGATATCGCCTTCTTTACCATATTCAACAACTCTTCCGATCTCTTTACCATCTTTCATTACAATAAAAGTAGGTACATTCTCAATTTTATATTTTTTGTGAAGGTCGCTTATAGTTTCTTTTTGCTTATTAACAGCAATTAATTCAATGCTTTTTTCAGGGTATTTACTAGCGTCTATCAAGTTATAAAACTGAGGTAATAGGTTTTGCGTATCCTCGCACCAAGTACCTCCAAAAACTATCATTTTAAAATCACTCTTTCTTTCGGCAAATATCTTTATAGCCTCTTCATCGGGATGTCCTAACTTTTTATTTTCTGTAAACCATCCAAAAGCAGTATCATTTACTAGTAATTGTCGGTTAATTATTCCTTTTAACATTTTATGCCCTTTATATTCTAACGTTTGATAGTGCAGTTTTTGAGAAGAATAGCAAGAGGAAAAAAGGATAGACAGAGAAAGTAAAAAAATAGAAAATAATATTTTATTCATGATCAAGATTTGCTTTTAAGTCTAATAAAAAAGTCTTTAACTTGTTTAACGTTTCAAACAATTGTATGTTGAGGTCTAAATTCTGGTTTTTATTTTTTAAATATTCTTTAGCACCTTCAATACTAAATTTCCTAACCTTTAATAATTGATATATAATTATTAAGTTTTTTATATCCTCATATCTAAAATGTCTATCCCCTTTTCTACTTTTTCTAGGCTGCAAAATATCAAATTCATTCTCCCAATGCCTAATCAAAGAATTATTGACTCCAAACATCTTCGCAACCTCTGTAATACTATGATACATTTTAAGTTTAAGCGTTTCATCATCAGGAATATTCATTAATACAAGTGATTTGTTTATTTCACTTGTTGACTTTCTACCTCTCTTTTGTGGAGTCTTTATCGTTCTGATCTCATCAATAGTCGTTTCAGCCTCTAGAAATACCTGCTCTTTCTTTTTAATTTTAACCTGAATTAGGTTGTCCCTATATACCACATCCTTTTCTTCATCTACCGTTGTTCTTGGTTCATCTCCATTAGTTATATAAGATTCTTTTTGTTGTAACGTAGCATTATTGGTTGTTGACTTTAAAGCATTTACTTGCTCCATTTTTTCTTCTGGAGCAGAAAATAAACTATCAAATAAATCTAACTGTTTAAATGCCATTAAGTAAAGTTAATCAACAAATTACTTTGTGTAAAACCTAAAATTAAAACTGTTAGCAAACTGTTGAAAATGAAATTTGTGTTTGTTAGATAGTTACTATTTTGGCAGTTAAATTAGATTGTTTACAATGTTGTCTTATGAAAAGTAATACAAAGTGAACACAAATAATGTAAACAAAGTTTGTATATAAGGTGGGTAAATTTCACCCCAAACCTTTGCTTTCTTTTTGGAACCTCCTTAGTTACATAAAGTAAAGCCACCTGAGGAATAACAAGAATCATTTAATTATTGGTATAAAAAAGGGATTTCTAGAATTTTTCTTTACAAACGGCACACTTTGTTAGAAATTACTTTTAAAAAACGATTAATGTAAAACAGCCACCTACAATCAAATAAATCAACAACCATTAAACCTAAAAAACTTATATCCATTCGCCAAAATGCCTGAAATACCGTGGAAACCACCCCTGAAAGTACAATCTAGGCTTAATACCTTTCAAGGAGATGATCATCTACTAAGTATCAACTAAATGATGAATCAACTATTATATAGCTGGTCAATGGATTGTTATGGTGTATTTGATTAAATACCTTGCGCTACTTATAAAATCGCATGAGACTGTTTACTTGTTGCCCTATAAAGGAATCCCTTGGGTAAGTTTATTAAGCCTGAATTTTTGAATATCAATACTAAAAGAAATGCTCTTGCCAAAACTTTTAGTTGGAAAAATAGATTTGTAATAATCTTTATAAACCTTACTATAGACTAAAGGAAAATAAACATTTAAGCAAGATTGAAACAAAGAAATCTGTACACCTGCATCATACAAAAAACGAGAATTGGTATTTGTTTCATCCCATGCTTCGGCATACGTACCTAAATCTGCAAAGGCTTTAATGGGTATTCCTTTAAATATACTACTCTTTAAATTTAATGCAGACAGCCATCTATCTGTTTTCCCAATTTGCCCTTGTAATTCAGTACCCACCTTAAAAAAGCCATCTCTTTCCATCAACTGTTGGCTATTAAATCCTTCAAAATCGCCTCTTCCAACGAAGTAATTACTGTAAGTATAATCTTCACTACCTCTTGGACCTGTAAGGGTAAGATAATAATTATAATCATCAAAAGGGTTGGGTTGATTTATATGAAAGAACTTACCTGCAAAAAATCTTATATCTAAACCCCAATTAGTTAAATCACCATAGTTGTAAAAATAATTAGTAGTTAACCCCGCTTTTACTAGATGTTGAGTAGCTTCAACCGTTACATCTAGATTGTAAGGATATAACACCCTACTATTTTCCACCCTATACTTTAGTTGAACCAACTGTCTATTAGTATTGGTGATATAACTAGAATCGTATACTTGATTATATAAGGTTACAGAACTAGAATTGTAATCATGCTCTTTAAAGAAGAATCCTTTTAATTGTAAGTACGATTTGATAGAACTTGTTACAGGATGGCGGAAATTGAATCGTATGGCAGGATCTACTTTTACGTATTGAACTGTAAATTGGTAGGGAAAAAGAGAATCGATAAAATTAAAATGCTTGTAACTAAAACTACTTACCGACCCATTGATATTAATGTTTTCGAACAAGCCACGATTTAAAATAAATCGATATGAACCTCTTGCATAATAATTCCATCTATTGGTTGTGCCTGAATATAAAGGAAGGGCAACAAAATTAAACTTGTTTAAAGGCAACTGATAATTATGAATAAGGGCACCTACCATAAATTTATCATAAGCATTGTAGCCAAACATTGGAGCAACAGAAATATAACGGTATTTAATAGTATTATCAAGGTGATAATAACCAAAACCCACCTTAAAAGGGCGGTAAGTGGTAGTAGGCGTTTTCCGTTGAACAGCGGTGGTAAATAATTGTTGATAGAGTGTATCAATATTTTTGCCTGTTGTATTTACAATAGATTGTTTAAAATCATCAGGATAAGGATGCTTAAATTGCCATTGGATATAATAGTTTTTCATGGCTGTATCATACAATGAATTGCCTAATTGATGTTTTAATTTATTCATCCAAAGTGCTGTTTTGGTATAAACAAATAAACCATAATTGCTTGATGTAAAGCTATCACTTGTTATATCTATCGGCTGGTCTTTATGAATATTTTCAAGGTTCTTTATAATGTACCTTTCTAATAAATCTGTAGAAAGCTTATTTCCTGCATTTTTTGGATATTTTGTATAAATGTATTGTCTTTCAAAATAGGAATTCATCCCTTCATCCATCCAAGCATGGTCACGTTCATTACTTGCTAAAGCTCCATAAAACCAATTATGTCCTAATTCATGTGCGATTGTTTGGTCTAATTCTTTATCGCCTTTTTGTGTAGTTATTAACGTAATGGTAGGGTATTCCATTCCTCCACTACTTACGGCTTGTGGACCACTTACAACAGTAGCTATATTGTAAGGATAACTACCCACATTTTTGTCATAATAATGTAACCCTGATTTTGCAAACTTAATTGCATTACGCCATGCAAGCGCATTTGCAGGAGGGTAATATGAAAATACATCTATTAGCTTTTGTTGAAGCTGTACGGTATCATGATGCACAATAAATAATTTACTAGCAAACCAAGCAAAATCATGTGCATTATTTAACTTATAGTGCAGTGTTTTTATAGAGGGCGAAGATTTAGGTGCTAAGACCTGCTTTTTTGTTTCAGGTATGTTTTTTAAGGGCTCTATTCTTTCTTTAAAATACTGATAATTTTTTTGTTGTATCGTTTTGGTAGATGCAATCTTTAATAATTTATTTAGCTCAGTTGTATCTTGTAATTCTCCAGAAGCCGCCACTATATAATTGTCTGGTAAAGAGATAGATACCGTATAATTACCAAACTCACTGTAATATTCTCCTTGGTCTAAGTATGGAAAGGGATGCCAACCTTTACTATCATACACCGCTGGCTTAGGATACCATTGTGTAATTTGATAACTCTGTCCTACATGCCCACCTCTTGAAAAGTTAAAAGGAATCTTTTCATGAAAAGGAGTAGTAATAGTATCTTTTTCTCCAGGTGCCAATGGGCTTGGCAACTTTACTTTTATAACATCTATGTATTGTTGGTGATGTTCTGTATCTGCTTTTAAATTATTTACTTTAAAAGTAAGGTTTGAAATATATCCTCGGTTTTCTTCATTACTATAATAAAATTCTGTTCTACCTAGCCTAAGCATTTGCTCACTAAAGGCAGTTTTATCATTCTTATAAGCATTTGGCCATAAATGAAAACAGATAAAATGAAGGGTATCTGGAGAGTTATTGGTATACACTATTTGCTCATACCCATCCATAGTGTTTAAGATATCGTCTAATTGAACTGTAATGTTATAATCAACATGTTGTTGCCAATAATTTTTATTTTGAGCAAATGCTGCAGCAAAGAGTAATAGAAAAATAATTAATAAAGTAAGATTACGCACTAGTCGGTTGTTGAAATTATTAAACAATGTGACAAACCTATATTAAATAGTGGTTTAATTATAAAAATTTGTTATGACTCGGATGATTTTACCCCTATTTGTGTTCTTAGTGTTTATTTCCTCTGTGCTATTTGTATTAAAAACCAATCGATACAAATCATATTATAGTACCTGAGTTGTTACAAAACTTACTGTCCCTTTCCCAAAATTACTTTCCAGAATGCTTTATACAGCAATTGAACATCCCGATAAGGAGATGGATTATTAAGGTAAGTTAAGTCTAGCTTCATACGCACTAACATCTGTTCTACCGTAGATGCATATCCATAATCTACAATACCTACCGATACCAAACCCGGTTTAACGGTAAGTAAACTATTGTATTCGGGGGCTATTTTTATTAACTGATCTATATAATATTTTCTTTCGGGGCGTGTTCCTCCAACAAAACTCATATCACCTATTAGAATATTCCATAATTGCGGCAACTCATCAAACCTTCTTTTGCGCATAAATTCCCCCCATTTTGTTTGCCTTGAATCTCCAAATACCCAAAGTGCTGGCCCATCCTTTTCGGCATCGGGATGCATACTTATTAATTTATACATGGTAAAAGGCTTACCACCTAACCCAATTCTTTCTTGACAATAGAATATACTGCCCTTTGTAGAAATAGCAGTAATAAGCATTAAAATGACAAAAAAAGGGAACAAGATTATAATAGCCAACAATGCCACCAATACTTCAATAAGGCGTTTTACCATAGCATTCTATTTGCCCAAATTGTTGGTACTATTTATTTTTTCAATAATTTGATGTGCCACTTCCATAGCCATATATCCATCAATTTCATTTACAATGGGGGTTGTATTGTTTTTAATACTCTTTACAAACGATTGTAATTCCTGTTTTATAGCATTTCCTTCCTCAATAGAAGGGTTTGAAATGGAGATGGTTTTTGTTCCGTTAGGCGTTTCTAAATCAAATGAAAAACTATTTTCATCTTCCTCCTCTTTCATCTTAATGATTTCGGTTTTCTTTTCTAGAAAGTCGATAGATATGTAGGCATCCTTTTGAAACAATCGCATTTTGCGCATCTTTTTCATACTGATACGGCTACTCGTTAAATTAGCTACACAACCATTGTTAAACTCAATACGTACATTAGCAATATCAGGAGTATCTGTCATTACCGTAACTCCGTTTGCATAAATGTTTTTTACGCCACTCTTCACAATACTCAAAATAATATCAATGTCATGAATCATTAAATCGAGTACTACACTCACTTCTGTACCTCGAGGGTTAAACTGTGATAGTCGGTGTACTTCAATAAACATGGGGTTCATCTTCACATCCTTTAAGGCTACAAAAGCTGGGTTAAAACGCTCCACATGCCCCACTTGCATTTTTACATTTGCCTCACGAGCCATATTGACTAGTTCTTTGGCTTCTTCCATTGTGTTTGCTAATGGCTTCTCCACAAATACATGTTTACATTTACGCAGGGCGCGCATACAAATATCGAAGTGCTTGTCCGTAGGTATTACCACGTCTATAATGTCGCAAGCATCAAATAGCTTGTCTTCATCCAAAAAGCGTTTAATATTATATTTCTCTGAAACCTCTTTTGCAATTTCATTGTTTGGATCAAAAAAGCCAACCACCTTTACCCCTTCAATTTCTAACCAATTATTTAAATGGTATTTACCTAAGTGTCCCACCCCAAAAACGCCAACATTCAGCATATCCTAAATTTTAAAGTTGGCAAATATAACTATTGAATGGTTAGTTGTGGGAGGTTAGTTATGAAGGGTGAAAGTTGAAGAAATTAGTAGTTAATACTACTATCTATTATCAATTAGACCTCTTCGGAAATTGAATTTGCCACCCGATAACGTCATTGTAAGGCACGAGAAATCTCATTCTGAATAAAAGAAAGGCATTTTCAAATTTGTTTACTGCCTCTGGTTAGATTTCTC